>Ga0074198_1000320_pt1 | contig 57424 bp, 41 predicted proteins | sample EPASupsiteSAE323_FD_64527 | JGI IMG/M metagenome (GOLD analysis project Ga0074198, IMG submission 64527) | Bioremediated contaminated groundwater from EPA Superfund site, New Mexico - Sample SAE3-23 | ecosystem: Environmental > Aquatic > Deep subsurface > Groundwater > Contaminated ... | reverse complement strand
ACCGGAGATATCCGGATTGAAGGCGCCCTGATCCCGGCCGGGTTCGACGCCTGCGGGTTAGACCGGAGCAAGGAAACGACCATCTCGGTATCGCAGCCGGAGTCGATCTTTTATGACAATGAAGCATCATATTTGTATACCGACACTAAATTTAACTCTAAGGGAGAGATCATCGGCAAAAGCAGCCGGACAATGTCCGGGGATGCTTATTTTAGCGGCAGTATATCCCACGAAGGCTGGGAAGTAAGCAAGCTTGATGCGTTTTTCGGCGGCAAGGGAGGCTTCAGCGCGGCGGACGTAACGGAATTGACTCCGGAGTCGGCGCAACACGCTAATGTGGAAACGGCGCTCGGGTTTTTCTCCGATTACACCAAGGCAAGCGGCAGCCAGGCATCCGATTATGCCCCCGTATTCGCGGTAATACCGGCGGATAAGATTAAATCGGAATACGCTGATTTTCAGGCGGCGGTATATGATTACGATAATGACGGCGTGAAAGAATTGTGCGTCAGAAGCGACGTTTATGATACTCCGGCCTTGTTGGCATTGATTATTGTTCATGAGGACGCGGAGTTGAACAAAGGAATGAGCCATCTTGGGGCCCAGCAGGAGGAAATCAAGTTCGGCGTGTGGGGCACGGGTGGTAAGTGTTATTCTACCGCCGAAGAAGCGGCGGACGCACTGGCGGTCAATATGAGGGATACGGTTGTATATTCTCCGGAAAATGAGGTTGCCCTGGCAGCGGTTAAAACAATGAGCGTGGTTTTGAAGGCAGTTGTCTTGAATGACGAAGCCACACCACAATTAAGAATAAACGCTTTTTACGCTTTATCGCAAAGAACGGAACTTACCGGAAATGATAAAACGGTAAAGGAAATCATGGCCGACAAGAAATGGATTTCTTTCTGCGGCACAATGTTAACGTCGCCGGATGTCAGATCCAAGATCAATACGGCGGACTTAAATACTATCTGCAAAGATTACTTCGAGAAGAAGCCGGTCCTTTTGGCGGAAATGATATACGATAATTACAATAATGCCAACAAGGTACATACTGATGATAACCGCCCCACGGCTTTGGCCGTGATAGCCGGCGGTAACGGCAGCGGTTTTGCGGCCTGGAATGTCGGCAATCTGGTTGATTTAGTCGCCTACGATTATAAAGTAATGGGTTATATCGCATTGTTCGATACCGACGTTTATGCGGCGATAAAAGCCGCGGGAGCGGAACGGCCGCTGGATACCTTGGTCCTTTGCGGGGGCGGCTCCGACATAACTAACCCGCAAGGGATCGCTTTAGGCGTCGGCGGAACGCATGACCGTTGGCTGATGACTAACGATAAGAAAGCCATGCTTGATAGCGGGATCAGCTCCTGCCTGAAGGATAAAGGCACTATCGTGATCCTCGGCCGTTCCACAGGTTGTACCGAACGATGTGACGGGGAATCGCTCGCGGAAACATTGAAGGAGGTTTTTCCCCAAGCGGAACATATCTTCGCTCCGGATGAATCAACTTACGGAATAGAATTTATTTCTAAGGACGGCAAGATCACCAATATGGATTTTTCTTCCGCCGGCACTTATGACGCAATTAAAGGCGCTGTTGTCAGCGGCAAGGATGAATCCGCCCCCGGGAAAGAAAGCCTGTCAGACGGCAAATTAACTACGCAGAGTGAAAGTGGGACAGAACAGGAAAGCGTTACCGGCAGTGACGGGATCGTGGGCGAAGCGCAGCAGGAAACTTATAAAGCCTCTGACGGCAAAAGCGGATGGGATAAAGTGGTTTATCCGTTTTCTTTGAAAGAAGGCGATTCCGGAAGCGTCCAAATAACGGTGAACTGGGAATATAAAGGGGAAGAGAAAGTTAACGAAACACAGGTAACTTATGTATCCAAGGGCGTGAATATCGATGGTCAGGAATATGCAAGCAAAGGCCTTAATATGTATAAAGTGTCTTCCGGAGGGGACGTGTCTGAATATAAGTCTATCGTTGATTCTTTGGAAGATGGCAGAAAAGATTATTTGTTGAACATAGCTAAAAACGCCGGCCATACCCTTGGCGATAGCGACGGCCCGATGATCATCAGCGACAGTCAAGAGTTCAAAACGGAAATCGCGGATGCGCTTGATGAACTTAAAGCGAATGCTCCGCAGTTCTATCAATTGGTCAACGATAATGTGCTGGTCATCACTTCTCAACTTGCCGATACCGGAGCGACAAGTTTTAATCAGGGATTAGTTGCGGTGAATGCTGTGGAAATCAGTCATGAAAATCATTGGTGGCTTGTCGGGACATTGGTCCATGAAGCGCAGCACGAGGAAGATGACACAGGGGGGACGGAGTATGGTTCGCAGGACAAGGAAATAAGAGCCGTACAGTCTGAATTAACGGCTTTAAAGGCGGCAGGGGCGCCGGCAGACGATATTCGCGATAGTCGCAAAGACTTAAAGTCCTTGCTTAGCGAAGATGAGGCGGAAATCAAGAAAACAGCGGAAGTCTGGTATGACTCCAGCATCCCGCATTTTCACCTTTTAGCTTCGGATATCGATGAATATACCGCCATTGTTTCCCACGACGGCTGGACAGAGGATACTATAACGCGTTTTCTGGCGAAGTTTGATTCCAAGGCGGTTGTTGAAGACGGGAGTAAATACGCCGGAGTATTCCGGGAGGCGGGAGAGTACTTGGAAGGGAAATATAACGTTGATTTCACCTGGAGTTCCGATACGGTGCAGGTAAAGAACGTCGCGCACCGGTTAACATATCATTCAAGCGGCGAGACCGCCTATAACGATTTCACTATGTTTTATACGGATAATAACGGGCAAAAGACGCTATACGCGCGTGACGGCGTGGTAACTGCCGGTGAAATCGTCCATGAGTACCTGGAAGCGGAGCTTGGTTTTACCCATAAGCAGGCGCAGGAAGCGGAAAAGGATTATCGGGAGGAAAACAATAAAACGGAATTCATAAATATTGATCGCAATGAGGGCGGGCTGACCTATAGCGGTGATATAGCCGCACCGTATAATCAATGGGCGGATAAAGATACGCTGGCTATCCAGGATTCCTTGGATATCCTGCAGGAAGGCGGCAGGTGGCACGGATATGAAAGCAGGATGAGCGATGGTACGGTCGCGAATATCTGGAATAACCTCGGGGTGAGCATTCAAAGGACGGGCGCGAATGACGATCTCGCCGAAGCCTGTTTTGAAAAAGCGTTAGCTTTGAATAATGCCGATGTCACGGCAAAGAAAAACTTGGAATATATGCACAGTAATACGGAAAGCGATAATCCTTATGAAGGGCAGTCTGACAGCGTCTTGCTTTCGGAGGCTACAAGAGTCAGCGAAAACACACCGGTGATTAAAACTGCAGCAATGCCGGAGGCTGCGGATAACAGTCAGCCGTTCGTCATTGCCGGCTCAAATGTCGAAAAAGATAGTATGGTGGCGTTAAGCAAGGTATTCAGTTTCACCTTCAGCTATGGGGTAGCCCCTGAAACGCTGGAGATCAGCATAAATGATAAAAACGGGTATATGATCAACGTCGAGAGTTACCAGTTGGATCCTACCGGCAGATCTCTGCAATTTAATCTGCCTCTGGAATACGATGAGGAATACGTATTGTTTATAAGCGCTGAAGATCGCAAAGGAAGAGCGCTGGCGGAATATAGCGTTCCTTTTAAGACTTTTTCTCCATTTATCCCGGATGGCATGGTAATTCCGCCGGTTGAGACTAATTTAGCCGAGACAAAAGAAAGACTGAGCGCAATATTCGGAGCGGAACAAGTAAAAGCGGCGTTTACTTCTAACGAAGTCAATAATGAGAAAGATATCCGTGTTATCGAGAGAAACCTGACGGAAGCAATGTGGCTATTAGGCGCGGCTGATTTCTCCCGGGCGGTGGATATTTTGGGGATAGATAACGCGCGGAAAGTATTCACTAATGATCCGTACGGATTTAGTTTTGTCATGAAGTCGATCGCGACAATCGGGATCGAGAAGTCGGATTGCAATTGCGATAACGGGCAAGGGTTGAAATATACTATTGAAGTCTGCGGCCAGGATAAAGTAAGTGATTTGTTTGTTAGTGATCCGATGGGATTCGCCATGGCCCTTGAAGGAGTAGGTTTTAATACTGTAGATAAACTTTATCCTGACGGTAAATACGCATTGGTTATGCTGGATCGCGAAACAGACGAGTATAACTGTCATTCTTATGCCTGGTTCGAAGCTGATGGGTGGTATAGTTCTCCTGCTGAAGGCGGTGCTCCCGGAGAGGCATACCGGAAACTGGAGGCTGATCAACCCAAACAGCCGGGAGACCGAGTGCTTTATGGGATAGACGAAAACGGCAACGGCAACATAGAAGATTATGAGATTACTCATTCAGCTGTGGTCTCAGGTGTTAACGAAAATGGCGAAATAATAGAATTGATAAGTAAATGGGGTAGTTGCGCTCTTTATAGGCATTATATTACAGATGTTCCTGATTCTTACGGATCCGTGGTCGCCGTTTATAGGGGAGATACAACGGTTTCCCACGACGGCTGGGAAACGATAAAGGAGTTGAAATTCGAGAGGTATGTCAAAGACAATGATCTTGCGGAAGATTTGGATGCAGAACAATTCAAGAATGTGTTTTCCCTGGCCGATATTTACTGGAAAGAACAGTACAGCGAGGACTTTTCCTGGAATACCGGCAATATCCATATTAAAAGCGTTGATTCCTCTAAACTTTCCGGCACGGAATACGAGGGTTTTACGATGATGTTCGATAAAGCGTCCAAAACGATATATTATAGCGATAATAACTTTGAGGTCGCTTGGTTACTGCATGAATATCGTGAGGCCGTCAAGAACGGCACTCATACTGACGGACTGGCTGAAGAGGCAAGATTCGAAGAAAAACTTCCCGCCTTAGTCTTTAGTGCCGGTAAAAACAGTGAAATAAGCATTGCGGATGCGGAGCACACGGCGAGCTTATTGAAAACGCTAAAAGACGATAATGTAATTAAAGTATTAAACGAAATGGCGGAAACTGATCTTTCAGCCGCTAATAAGGTTTTATCAGTATTCTCAAAGGAACAGACAGGAAAAGATAAAGTTGCCTTATGGTTGAGCCGGATCCCCGTTGATAAAGCAGTTACAATCATTACCGCGGATAAATCAGGGACATATCTTTTAGACAATCCCGGTTCAGTTTTAAGCAAAATAACCGGCGATAAATCCGCCGCCGATTATTTATCAGGCGTATTATCCTTGGATAATGAACTCGGGACTGAAATGTTTCAACAGGCGGTATCGGCGGAAAATGGGATTCAGAAGATGTCCGGCGTGTTGGCAAATGTGTTCAGCGGCAGCGAGAACGGCGTAGATATGGCAGCCGATCTTTTTCTCGCAGTCTCTCTCGAACAGCAAAAAGGCCTTCTAAAAGGAATGATCGATCTGGAAAACGGCGCTTTCGATTCCGCCGGATTCAGCGAAAAAATAGGCGTGGACAAGACGGTGGATTTATTACAGGGTGAAAATAATAAATATTCGGCCCAGGTTATCAACAATTTATGGATGGACTACTCGAGAGATTCGGCGACAAGTATCTTCAAGGCAGTTACCGATAACTATGAGCCCCAGAAGACGGCGGATATCTTAAGTTTAGAGCATATGATGAAATATTGCAGGGAAGAATTCTTCGATGAGCTTAGCCTTCAGCAGAAAACGGATGTCCTTTCCAATGTAAGCAATGCGGAAATATTTGTGGACTTGTTGAATTCTCAGACTGACGGTTCGGCAAAGGACATTATTAACGGAGTCGGTATAGAAACCATAGCCGGAAAGTTAGATGATGCCCTTAATCCGGGTTCCGATGATAATGCATGGTTCATAGAAACCGGCTTGAAGGATTTCTTTAACTCTACGGTTGATTATGAAACCGGCTTGAAGATATTAAATCAGATGAATAAAGGAGCCAGGGAAGAGTTGGTTAGTTCAATAGATAGTATTTCTCGGAAGGTTTTCCAGAACGCGGATAATTCTAAGATAAGCGAAGACAGCGTGGCTTTACGCGCGGGAATATTAAAAGGAATGGATGATTCAACTGTTATCGAGGTCTTAAAAGGCCTTGCGGACAAGGACGTAAGCACTGCTTACCGGGTATTGGCTTTCTACAGCCAGGATAAGACCGGCGAAGACAAAGTTGCCGTCTGGCTTGCTCAAATCCCGGCGGAGACAACGGTAAAAATACTCAAGGCGGACAGCGGCGCAGAGAAGAAGATCAATAATCCCGGCCTTTTTCTTGTCAAATTCCAATATGATGAGCAGGCTTCGGATTACCTTCAGGAAATATATGGCAAGGATGCAAGATTAGCCGTCAATCTGTTCAAACAGGTTTCCGCGGCGGAAACCGGCCTGGATAAGATGCGCGGGGTTATGTATCACTTAGCCGGTGAGCAGGCCGCGGTTGATCTGTTTAACTCGGTTGACCCGGCACAGCAAAAAGTGCTGTTAAAAGGGCTCGTTGATTATCCCGGAGAGAATCATCCTAAAGTTCCCTGCACGGGAGATTGTGCTATGCCTTCGTCAGATTTTTTTCGCGGTGATACCTCCTCTTTTACGAAATCGGAAGGCGTGGATAAAATAGTCAGTCTGTTAAAAGGCGAAGACATGAAGTATGCCGCTAGTCTTATTTGGGATTTTAGCTGGTCGGATGATTCTGTTACCGCCGGAAAGATTTTTAAAGGAGTTACCGATAATGGAAATCCCCAAAAGGCGGCGGCGCTGTTTGACGCTTTAAAAGGGGATGCATTGTCTTTATTTACCAACTTATCTCACGCACAGAAAACCGGCATCTTGTTTTTGATGAAAGATTCCTTGGCGGTTGTTTCATTAATTGATTCGCAGGGCGAAAAAGATAAGGCGGAATCCTCCGGACTTATTCAAACCCTGGGGGTGGCTACATTCGGGCAGCACATTGATGGATATTTAAAGAGTGCTTCTCCGAATGAAACCGAGATAGGGAAAACCGTGCCATATTTAATAGAGCACTTGTTTAATTTCCATCTTGATTACAACGCCGGCAGAGATATTTTAAGGGCGATGCCGCAGGATTCGGTCAAGAAAGTGATGAGTAGTCTTGATGACCAAGCTTTAAGCGGATATATGAGGTCTATGCTTGAAAATAAGGGAGAATTAACCGCTCTCAGCGTGCAGGTAGGGAGTACCGTGCTTATTGACGGCAATGGGGAAACTGCCGGTACGCAGGAACAGGCGGTCGTAATCCGCGACGAAAACAAAATGCCGCTGGGAATAGCCGCACCGGATGTAAACCAAGACGCCGGTTCGAAAGAAGCGGTCCGTTATGTATTTATGCCGCTGGATTATTCCACGCTCACCATAAACAACGCCGATAAGCATTTTGTCGAGGTGACCGCGAAGCAGGGGGATAGCTGCGATATGCTGGCTGGCAGCAGGTCTATTTTTATCGGAGGGATAGAGGGGAGCGTTAAGGGAAATCTCCCGGATTACAGTCTGTTAAAGATAACCGCTGTCAACTCCGATTCTTATGGCGGAAACATAGAGTTTACTAAAGGGCAGGGAGACGCCGTCGCCAGTTACAGTTTGAAGGGCGGGGAAGGGGAAAGAACAGATTTTATTCCTCTTTCTGCTTTTGTCGGCAATATTAAGGACTCAACAGGCGCTTTTATGGTTGTGACGGACAGCAAGATAAGCGAAATGCAGTTGATCAAGACCGATGTCAAGGCAACCGAAGTGGATAAAGCGGCGGATACTCAAGCGCTCTCCGCGGAAACCGTGAATGCTCTGGGAAAGGCATTAGGCAATGCTGTCCTTTTCCCGGATATCGCAAATTGCGAGGCAGATGTATGTTATACGGAAGATTCCGGATTACTCGGCTACAGCACGTTGGCCTCTTTAGATCTGGAATCTTACGTTCAGGGCCAGACGGTTAAACTGGATATGTCCAAAAAACCTTCGGAGGTAGAAGCGTACTTAACCGGTAAATACGGGACTATCGATCCGTCGGCAATCGCAGATAAGGAAATCTCCGGTATGCTGGACAAATATACCCAGTCCGCGGAAGTTAAGGCAGCATTTAACGGTAAAACCGGCATAGCGCAGGATAAAGTATTAGGAGCTATTCAGTCTTTTATCAACACGAATAAGGATTCCCTGATAAGCGTTTTTTCTTCCACGAAAGATGAATACATCAAACCCCAGGTAGAAAATCAGATTGACAGTTTAAAAAGAGGAGAAGAACCGTTTACTGCGGTTGCTTTAAATATCGAAAATGGCGAAAAGGTCATGCCGCAGGATACTCTTAAGGTAAGCTTTAGCCATATTCTTGACCCGAATTCTTTACGGGTGACGCTGAACGGCAATACAGTGGCGTCAAAAGATATTTCCGTAAGTAAGGATGGTAAAAACATCGAAGTTAAGACTCCGATGGCCGCGGATAAAGAATATACCGTAAAGGTTTACGCCAGAAATACCGGCGGCAAACAGATACAGCCTTATTCACAAAAATTCAGCACTTTCCCCGCGGCAGAGGTGGACTTATTTAAATCTCTGTCCACGGATGCCGCTAAGGCAAAGGAGGCGGTAAAATCATTGCCCGCGGAAGAAGTAACGGTATTCGGCAAAAGTATCGTGGACAACGGCCATATCGCGGAAGCAAAGACGTTCTTTTCTTCAACGGTAGATCAGAAAACAGGATTTGAGATCTTAAAGCAGGCGAGCAATACGGAAGCAGTGAAGCAGATATATGCCGGGTTCGACGATAAAACATTGTCGGCGTATGTTACTCCTATGCTGAAAGTTGATTCCACAACACAGGTAGTTGATTTTGCCACACAAGATTTTCTTATCTTTGCCGGTTATGAAGAAAGTGGGAAAGTAAATACGGCCATTATCAGGCAGGCGGGTATTATAAGGGATGACAATAGAGTGCCCTTGGGGCTGATCATACCGGTTAACTCAGAAGATCACCAAGCCGGACATCTTTTTTATCCAATTGATTATTACGGGATGAGTATCGATGAAAACAATGCTGGAGTGTTTAAGTGTCCTGCGGGGGGAATTAATGCGGAAGAAGACTGGGTTGCAACTCCCAACGTTATTTTTAAAGAGGATATTAGCAAAGCATACGGCAATCTTTCAAAATGGGATTATGAAGACCTTAACGCTGTTACAAAAGGAATTCAGATGTTTGAGGCAAAATCCACAAAGATCGCGGAATTAGACGTCTTGATATGGATCGATGGCGGGGCGTTAAACTCTTTAAGCCAATGGGACCGGGAGAAAACTTCTATTTACAATGATATGAAAAGAAGCACTGTGCGTTTTGATGCCGGTGATTACAAGACGCTTATGTATAACCGCCTGGAGGATAGACCAAGCTATTACGAGAACGGCAATATACGTCCGTTGGCAGTCGTTGTGTTCCCCGATTATGATTATAAGGATGCTGCATCAGGTGTAGATTATTCTTTTGACCATATGCAGGATTTGTTCTCTACCCTCAATCAGCAGGGATATCGCGTTATGTATTACCGGGCGGCTTCAGATGGGGAGGCAGTGCAGGCTGTCAAGGATGCCGTCAATTTAGGGACTCCGGATGAGCAGAAAGCGGACTTGATTATATTCGGCGGACATGGTTCAGATATGAACTTACAATTGGGTGATCTTAATGTACTTAACGGCAATTGGCAGGTGGAGTGGGATAAACGCCAGATTGATACTAATGACGGTAAGAAGCTGGACGAGATTAGTCCCGGCTTAAAAAATTATGGAACAGTAGTCCTTATTAGTTGTTCTACCGGGAAGCTTCCCGGAGCAGCGGCTGTTAAAGCAGCTGATCAGGTCTGCAGTTGGGAAGCGGAAGTCGACGGCTTCGGCGTAGAAAATCTATACGCGCCGGCAAGTGAAAAAGGTAAAGATTATGCGCTAATGTCATCCGTAAGTTTCCCGCAGGAAATTAAACTAAGCGATAACAGTTTGAGGATCATAGACAGGCACGTTGAATATGACGCGGCTACGAAGAAATGGGAACCTGTCACCGTTAATCTCGCCGAGATATTGGCCAAAGCCTTTCCGCAGGCGGCGCATGTGTACGCCCCCACAGATGTAAGTTCTTTTTATGGACTCGATTTCTCAAACGATAATAAAGTGACTTTAGCGCGTTACAATGTCCCGACGTATGACGCGGCGGAATTATTCGCAGGTAAAGCTGCTCTTGAACAACAGGAATTGACGACGACCGTTTCTCACGACGGCTGGGACGCGGGGAAGAAAGAGTCATTTATCGCATTTGCAGCTAAGGAAGGCAATGCTTATGTCATAAGCGGCAGTAAAACGGAAGCCGCCAAGTCGATGTTTACGCAGACAGCGGCTTTATGGAAAGAGTTGTTTGCGGAGGATTTTGGCTGGAATTACAAGGATTTGACGGTCAAGGGAGTGGATGCCAAGGTCTTGAACGGTACGGAATTCAGCGATTTTACTGCTATGTTCGATCCGAAGACCGACACTCTTTATGTAAAAGATGGGCAATTGACTAAAGCCGTGTTGGGACATGAGTATTATGAGGCTAAATTGGTCGTGGAAGGAAAGAGTGCGGAAGAAGCGCATACCACAGCCGGACTGAAAGAAACCGCAATACTTATTGCCAGCGATTTATTCGACAAACAGATGGTGATCAATACCGGCAAGAACGATCCTGCCGGGTTAAATACCGCGCTCGAGGGAATAAACCATGTCGGCTACGCGGCGTTTAAGGAAGCCGTTAAACGGGCGGGGGTGCAGACAATCGGTTCAATGCTGGCAAATAATGCCGCGTATCTCGGTAATTGCCTGTTGGATACCACATCCGCCGATAACCTGACCGCGGTAATGCTGTTTACGATGATGGGCAACAGCAAAGACGAGAACGGCCCGGCAAAAGCGGCTACCGCCTATAATAATCTTGCGCCGAATGTTCAGAAAGACGCATTTCACGGATTGATCGCTTGTTATTATAAAGAACTGGAGGCGATAAAGGATCCTGCCGTTAAGGCGAGTCATTACGCCTCCGGATTATCCAACAGATTAACTATGTTCGAGACTTCCATGGGAAAAATAAGCAAGACTTATCTGGCTGATTGGGTAGACGCATTAGACGAGGCCGGGACGATCCGGGTGTTGAACGTTTTGCCTGCCGATACCGGGGTGGGAATTCTGCAGAATTTCGCGGAAAAAGCCTATAAAAAAGATCTGGAGGGGCAGTATAAAACAATTGCCGGGATGCTTGTCAAACTCGATACGAAGCACGCGGCAGGCTTATTTAACCTCTTGGCTTATCCCGGTGAACAGCCGAAAGTATTGTCATATTTACCCGCGGATAAAACAACCCTATTACTGGAAAATGTCATAAGTTTAGCAGGAAACGGCGCAAAGAGTTTGTTGGAAAGTATAAACCCGGAAGAAGGGGTATTGTTCTTAAAAGGATTAAGCGAGGATAACGTAAGAAAGGTTTACGCGCACCTGGATGATAAAACAGCGGCGGCTTATGTGGAAGCGATGTTGACCGATGATCAGCAAGGGCATACGCGGGATGTCAGCGGAGGCGCCCAAAGTAATAATATTTTGGATGCTAACGGTAATAAGGTCGGGGAAATACGCAGCGCGAACATCGTGCGCGGCGAGAATAATGTGATTACCGGGATTACTTTATCGGAGAAAGAATTTTACAGCCTGGATTATAAAACTTTTCAAATAACCAAGAGTCCGCTTGAAGCAATTGACGGAAAGAAGAGCGGTGCGTCATTCGAAGTTTGCGTTTCCGACAACAAAGAAATCTTCGGCCGGAACGCCGGAGAAAAATCCATCCCGGATAGCCTGCGCGCGGATGCCGGGAGGTTTGATGCCGGAGACTTCAATGAAATCGTAAAAAATAGGCTGAATGATAAGCCTGACGGAAGACCGCTGGCGGTATTGGTTTTTGCGCAGTATGACTATAATACGGCGATGTCAAGCAAACAGGATATTATTCATTCGCTGATCGCCAACGGCTACAGGGTAATGTATTACAAAGCGGCTACCGATCAGGAGGCGATAAACGCCGTGAAAGCGGCAACCCATACGGGAACTTTGTTGGAACAGAAAGCAGATGTGATAATGTTTTCCGGTCACGGGAATGTGAGAAATCTGCGTTGGGGAGATACTACGGTTTCCGGTAATTTCGAGATCGGCGATGTCAATAAGCTGAATCAAATGAGCATCTGTTTGAAAGACGGGGGAACGGTGATTGTTTCATCCTGTGCCGCCGCTATGCGGCTTAATCGCGGCGGGACCCGTTATGAAAGTATGGCTGAGATCATTGCCGACGCCTTCCCTCAGGCCGGGCATGTTTTCGCCACGGATAATCATAGTATAGCGCTTAACAATTTAGTCTTTTCCAATAACAGGGTCTCGGGAGCGGAATGGGTCCTTTTGGTTAACTGTGACGCGAACGGACAACATTGTCAGGTTGCCGGGGCATCGCATAACTGTGATCTATCATTAGCCAAGCGCCAGAGCACGGTGCCGGTGGGGGGGGGAATAGTATGAAATACGCATTATTAAGGAACAGGTCCTTGGGGTCTGGTTTAAGGATTTCGGAGAAGAATGACAGATATCTTCAAGTTCCGCTTTTTAAAATCGCCGTGGCCGTGGGCCGGTGCTCCATTTCTGTATATGGCGCCCGGTCCCGCCTGAATAGATTGTGGGATGAGTTAGCATCCTTATTAAGAAATATTCCGCAGGTGCGGGATTAAATTAGTCTCGCCATTGATTCAGTGGCGAGCGACGGGAGGTGAATAAAATGCGTGACATACGAGTGCAGTACATTCTGGTATCCAGGGTTTCGGAAGCGGAGCAGATAATGTTTCTTTCCTGCCGTGACCCCCTGGGAAAGGCGAGATTGTTCTATATCAACAAAGGAGAAGTTAAAAACAGGAGTCGTATCGGATGGCAGGAGGCTGATCCTTTGACCGTCGGGATGTTATTGCAGGTCGCCGGGAGTTCCATTTACAAACGCCCCACCTACAGGGTGGAAAATCTGGCGCAGGAGCTATGCGGATAAATAAGATTGTTACTTAAGTTTTTGATAGTCGAAAGTCGGAATTTGACTCTCGTATTATTCACTTCGTCCTTCGACTATCTAAGGACATATGCCTGAACTAAATTGAATATGTTCGTCAGAATGCAGGGTAAGCGCCCGCCTGCGGCTGATTCTCTGCGCTGCGGATATAAAAAATAATGCAACAGCGCACTACGGTCGTCTAAAAAAGTTTTTATCCAGGGCAAGCGTTGTGATCTCCACTACCGTCGGCCTGCCGTGCGGGCAGGTGAACGGGTCGGCGCATTTAAGCAATTCTTTCACGAGATATTCCGCTTCTTTTTCCTTCATCTCGTATCCGGACATCAGTGACTGCCTGCATGCTCTTCTTGCCAGCATATCCGTATCGTAAACCTTGGATTCTTCGTCGCAGAGTATATCGCGCACCGCCGCTTCCGGCTGCGAAAGCAGGGCGGGGTGCGAATGCACCGCCACCGTTTCTTTGTCCCAAAGGGTGGTCGAGAAGCCGATTTTCTCCAATTTGTCTCTCAAGATTTCCCAGGCGAGCATTTCTTTTTTGTTAAGCCGGACCGTAACCGGGGTCAGAAGGTTCTGGATTTCCATCTTGCCGCTTTCTATCTGCCGCGCAAGTTTCTCGTAAGTGATCCTTTCCTGTGCCGCGTGCTGGTCGACCAGTAATAATGAAGCCGACGATTCAAATAACAGGTATGTCTTCTTAAAAGCCCCGATAAAACGCGCTTTCTCCAATGTGAATTTAAGATTCTCGTTTTTCTCTTCCGTCAGCTCCACTTTTCTTATAAGCATCGCGCTTTCTTCATTGGAGAATACCGACTGACGTTCGGCATCCGAAGGTCTCGCCACTGACGGAAAGGGGAATTCGCTTTTGATCTTATATGTCTTTCCGCTGTCGGATACATTATTTTCTTGAGACCGTTCCATTCCCGGCCGGGATGATGATGCCCCGGGAGTGCCCGGCAGTCCGCCGTTGAAATGGAACCTTGAGACTTGCCCGAACTGGCGGGCGGAGGAGGTGTTCATCAGGGCGTGCTCGCAGCAGTTCCGCAGGAGGAGGAAAATATTCCGTTCGTCTTTTATCCTGATCTCGCGTTTCGCGGGGTGGACATTTACGTCTATATCTTCCTGCGGCAGGCGCAGATGCACGGAAAATACAGGATTGATGCCGGCCGGCATAAGCAGGCGGTACGCCTGATTGACGTGAAAAGCGATCTCTTTGGAATATACCGGCCTGCCGTTGACGAATACGAACTGCATATCGCGGCGTTTTCGCTGCAAATTTATGTCTCCCAGCACCAGATGTATGCTTAGGCGCTCCTGCGGAAAGACCTTTTCGTTCTCGATAAGATTGTTTGGGTCGAGGTTCAACGCCGCAGCCATTCTTTGTTTGTGGCTTTCCTGCGGCTTGAGTTCCAGCAATACCTTGTTGTTTGACGTCAGTTTGAACGCGCGCGACGGGAACAGCAGCACGTAGGGGATGAAAACATCTATTATTTCGTTGATCTCGGTGGCGTCGCTCTTGAGAAATTTGCGGCGCGCGGGAGTATTGAAAAAAAGTTCCCTGATCTCCAGCAGCGTTCCGCAGGAAACTCCCGCCGGAGTGGACTTCAGCCGTTTATTGCCGCGCAGGTGAATCTCCCAGCCGGAGTCGTTATCTCTCGTTTTGCTTTGCAGCAATACGTCTGATACCGAAGAGATACTGTAGAGAGCTTCCCCCCTGAACCCTAAAGATCCGACTTTATAGATATCCTCGGCCTTTTCTATCTTGCTGGTTGAATGCCTCTGGAAAATATTGTCCATATCTTCCGGTTCGATGCCGCAGCCGTCGTCGCGCACGGAGATCAATTCTTTACCGGCAAGTTTGATCTCCACCTCGATACGCTGCGCTCCCGCGTCCACGGAATTTTCCATCAGTTCTTTGACCACGGAAGCCGGGCGTTCGATCACTTCTCCGGCGGCGATCTTGCTGATTACTTCAGGGGGTAACCGGTGAACTTTTTCCATTTTTGTCGACAATCCTTTTTAGTTGTTGCAGTTTATTCAGGGCCTCCAGCGGGGTCATAGAATCTATGTCCGCGTCTTCCAGTGCCAGAAGTAATTCTTCGTAACACCGGACGACCTCCTTGTTTTCTTCGAATATGGCCAATTGGCGCTCGGGAGACTTGCGGCCGTGCCTGATGGTTTCCTGAAGGCTTCCGTGCAGTTCCAGCTTTGCCAGTATCGCTCCGGCTCTGGAAACTACCTCCTTTGGGATGCCCGCCAGTTTGGCCACATAGATCCCGTAACTCTGGTCGCTGCCCCCGGGAATGATCTTGTGCAGGAAGATTATGCGGTCATTCCATTCTTTGACGGAGACGTTGTAATTCTTTACGCCCGGGTATTCTTCGGCAAGAGCGGTTAGTTCGTGAAAGTGGGTGGCGAAAAGCGCCCTTACCTTGCGCTGCTGCAGGAATTCCGCCACCGCCCAGGCCAGGCTTAATCCGTCGTAGGTACTGGTGCCGCGGCCGATCTCGTCAAGGACAACCAGGCTGCGTTCGGAAAGGTTGTTGAGTATACCGGCGGCCTCCGTCATTTCCACCATAAACGTGCTTTGCCCTTTACTGATCTCGTCGTGCGCGCCGATGCGGGTGAAGATCTTATCCACTATGCCTATGCGCGCTTCCAGGGCAGGTATCGCCCCTCCCATCTGCGCCATAATTACCAGCAGGGCGGTTTGTCGTATATAAGTAGACTTACCGGCCATATTCGGTCCGGTGAGGATGATCAGGTGGTTCTCTTTGCGGTCGAGCAGGGTATCGTTGGGAATAAAGGCGTTGCCGGTGAGTTTCTCTACAACCGGATGCCGGCCGTCTTTGACGTATATTTCCTCACTCTCGTTGATTTCCGGAATGATATGTTCCGGCAGGGCGGCGATCATCGCCAGAGAATACAGGGAGTCCAGCGCCGCAATACCCGACGCCGTCTCGTGCAGGGAGGAGGCGTCTTTCAATACCTGCGCGCACAAACCGCCGACAATCTCTTTTTCTATGGCGGCGATCTTTCCCTGCGCGGTGAGGGTTTTTTCTTCGAATATCTTCAATTCTTCGGTCACAAAGCGCTCGGCGTTGGCGAGGGTCTGTTTACGCGTAAAATGAACGGGAATGTTTTTTAAATTAGCGCGCGTGATCTCTATATAATAGCCGAAGACATTGTTGTAGCCTATTTTCAGCGAGTTGATGCCTGTTTCTTTTATCTGTCCGGCCTGATAAGATTGCAGCCACTGCCTGCCGTTTTCCTGCAGATCGCGCAGTTCATCGAGCTCGCTGTTGTATCCCGGCCGGATGACCTTGCCTTCAGCGGCGGAAAGCGGCATATCGGGGTTGACAGCCTCTTCCAGCAGTTCCCGTATGCGTTTAGAATCCCGTATCCGCAGTAATTCAACCTTATCGTCGGCTTTGGAAAGTAATTCTTGCAGATCAGGGACGCGGATGAGGGCGTTACGCAGGGCCAGCAGGTCTTTCGCGCCGCCTGAACCGCAGCTTAGACGAGAGAGATTTTTCTCCATATCAGGCGTGTTCTTGAGAATCTTTCCCAGGTCATCGCGCAAGCCCGGGTTATTTTTTAAGGTCGATACCGCCTGTTGGCGTTTTTTGATCTGCGTTAAATCGTTTAACGGCCGGTAAAGCCAGTCCTTGAAAAGCCGTTTCCCCAGAGGAGTGAGGGTGCGGTCCAGTGTTTGAAAAAGTTCTTCTAATTCCAGTCCGTAACAGGCCGCCGGAGAGATGAACACGCAGCCGCTTTCCGAATAAAGCGCCAGCCGGTCGATGTGTTTCAGCGAGGAACGGTGCACGCTTTTTAGGTATTCCAGCAGGGCCCCGGCAGCGGAGACCGCCGCCGGTATTCCGTCTATTCCGAAACCTTTCAGGTTTTTTGTCCCGAAGTGCTCGGTAAGGTTTTTCTCCGCTATCTCCGGGTTAAAATTCCAGTCTTCGTAAGGGCTTAGAGTAAGGTTTTTATTCTTCAGCGAGGGGTGTTCTAATAGTTCTTTTGTCTGCTGCGCGTCCTGCTGCGGGAAAAGGCATTCGAAAACCGGTAATTTCGCCATAACCGCGACCGCGGCTTCCCGACCGGACAACTGCGCCAGTTGAATAACTCCGGAAGAAGCTTCGGAAAGGGCCAGGCCGATGCCGCCGGCCGCAAAACATAGACAGCAGGTAAAACGCTGGTCGCTGCTGGTTTCATCTATAAAAGTGCCGGAGGTGATGACCCGGATCACTTCGCGTTTTACAAGCCCCTTGGCGAGCGCGGGATCCTCAACCTGTTCGCAGATAGCGACTTTGAACCCTGCCTTAACTAACTTAGCGACGTAATTGTCTCCGGCGTGATAAGGGACGCCGCACATCGGCATCCTGCCTATTTTGCCGGCGTCGCGGGAAGTGAGCACTACTTCCAGTATCGGGCTGGCGGTTTTCGCGTCTTCCATAAACATTTCGTAGAAGTCGCCTAAACGAAAAAACAGGATACAATCCGGGTATTTAGCCTTGATTTCCCGGTATTGTTTGAGCATAGGGGTAAGATTTTCCATAAACCATATTTTATAGCATAAACCCAAATTTTGCGATAGCAAAATTTGCCCGGGGAAAAATCGGTTCTGGGTTCTGGAAAAAATGAAGCACGAAGGACGAATGGCGGGAATATGAGTGACAAGGAGAAACGAGCACACAGTATAAAAAAAGTAACATATTTCATCTATCGTTTTTCCTGTGGTTTTTCAGAACCCAAAACCCCGCACGCAGAACCTGTTTTTACAAAAGGTTTGCCTTGCCGTAAGGGGTGTGTTATTATAACGTCGCCGGTAGAGAGCAATTTATTCTCCTACGCAGAATCTCCTCCGGCCTGTTAAACCCGTGGAATTTCATATTGTTAGAAGAATCGGCGTTTATTATATTTAAGAACCCCCGGTTTCTAAGCTTACTTAAAATAATTTATGGATAAATCCGAAAGTTATCGTTGCGGCGTAGTTTGTATCGTGGGCAGGCCAAGCACAGGGAAATCCACCTTGATGAATACTCTCCTGGGAGAGAAAGTGGCGATAGTTTCCCCGGTGCCGCAGACGACGCGTTACCAGGTGCGCGGAGTGCTCACCGAGAAACGCGGGCAGATAGTTTTTCTCGATACCCCCGGTATTTACCTCTCCAGGAATAAACTCGGCAGGCATATGCTTAGCGATATAGACAGCGCAATCGAAGGCGCGGACGTGATAATACACCTGGTGGATGCCTGTGAGCGTCCGGGGCGCGAAGAAGGAATGATCATTGATAAGCTAAACGGTATGAAAGCGCCCATTATCCTGGCGATGAATAAAGTAGACCGCAAAGCCCCGTATCTGGACGGCTACATAAAAGAGTGGGAAAAGGCCAGGGGGCTCGCGGTAACGGAGATGGCCGGCAAATTCGTGCTTATGCCGGTGTCCGGGATGACCGGCATTAATACCCGGGAGTTGATAGACGCTATTTTTGAACTTTTACCGGAAGCGCCGATGCTCTATCCGCCGGAAGTGCTCACTGATTTCCCGCAGAAACTCGCGATCGCCGATATCCTGCGCGAAAAGTTCTTCTTGCTTTTAAAAGACGAGATCCCGCATTCCCTGGCCGTTTATGTTGAAGAGATGGCGCAGAGGCCGGGCAAGGTGATGTTCATTTCCGCGGTGATCTTGGTGGAGAGGGATTCGCAGAAATCCATTGTGATCGGCAAGGGAGGCAGCGTATTGAAAAAAGCCGGGGAAATGGCCCGCGTGGAACTGGAAACCCTGCTGGATAAGACGGTCTTTCTTCAGACCCACGTTAAGGTCCGCGCCGGCTGGCAGGACGACCCGTATACGCTTAAGGACCTGGGGTATTGACGGCAGACCGGGAAGAAAAGATATGTTCAAAGTTTTTAAGAAAGAAATCGATAGCGAACTCGTAAAGTTGCTGCGCACGGAACGCTTCCGGAGCCTGAAGGGTATATCTCCTTCTTTGGAACGCGCCATCTCCGACTTCGTCGGCAGGGACGGTAAGCGTATCCGACCGATTATGTTCGTGGTCGGCTACCTGGGTTACGCGGGAAAACCGGCGCCGGGGCTGTATATGTCGGCCTTATCCATCGAGTTGCTGCATGATTTTATGCTTATTCACGACGATATTATAGACAAGTCCGACCTGCGGCGCGGGAAACCCGCTATGCACGTCCTGCTGAATAGAATTATCAGGAAAGATTCGAAGGTTAAATTCAACGGCCAGGACCTGGCCATCGTCGCCGGAGACGTGGTCTACGCTATGGCCATCCACGCTTTCCTGGAGATCAAAGTGGATATGAGATATAAAGAGCGGGGGCTGCGTAAATTCGTGGATGCCGCGTTGTATACCGGAGCCGGAGAGTTCATTGAACTGCTTTTGGGAGGGGAAAAACTTTCCGAAGTGGGGCTTGCGGATATCTACAAAATCTATGACTTCAAGACCGCTTACTACACTTTTTCCTGTCCGTTATCGGTGGGCGCTATTTTGGCAAAAGCGCCGGAAGCGGAAATAAAGAAATTGAACGACTACGGCATTTGTTTAGGCAGGGCTTTTCAGATCAAAGACGATATTATCGGGATGTTCTCCAACGCCGACGAGAGCGGTAAGCCTTCTTTGAGCGACCTGCAGGAAGCGAAGAAGACCGTGTTGATGTATTACGCTTCTAGGATGGGCAACAAGAATCAACGCGCCGCGATCAATGCCGTCCTTGTCAAAAAGACAGTGACCCGGGCAGACCTGGAACGGATACGCGGGATCATCGTCGACTGCGGAGCGCTGGAGCGCGTCAAGAAAGAAGTGGTGATACTGCGCGCCAGGGCCGTGGAATTGGGCAATTCATTGCGTATGTGCGCAACCTACCGCCGGGCCCTCTCCGATTATGCCGAAAGATTACTGGCCTGTTGAAATTCCCGCATACTGTAACCCGTAAAAACCTCCATTGGGATACTTCGGTGGACCTTCATCCTCCCTATCGAGAAAAGGGGGAAGATCGATAATAGATAATAGCTGTTCTAACCTGATACCTGGTATCAGTTGTTCCTTGAGCAGTAAGGGGTTACGGCATAAGTGTCCCCGGAATTAAGAATTGACGTATCTTTTTGTTAGGGTAAAATAGGGTTATGTCGCAATATATGGCAGTCCTTTTGGTTTCCCTTTCTCTGCCGCTTCTGTTGAGTTTCTGGCCTCCTTTAAAATTTTATCGCCGTTTTTCCGCTCTTATCGCCGCGATCGGGGCGACACTGCTGGTTTTCGGCGGCTGGGATGTTTTTGCGGTAAGACGCGAACACTGGTCTTTCCGCCCCGATGCGGTCTTGTCGTTCCGGCTGTTAGGCCTGCCGCCGGAGGAGCTACTTTTCTTTATTGTCATTCCGTTCTGCTGCCTGTTTACCTGGGAGACGCTTAAGTACTTGCAGCGTAAACTGGAGAAAGTATGATCCGGGAATATACTCTTTTAGCCTTGATCTTCAGCGCGGCCGTGCCGGTGATGGACAAAATCTGCCGGACCGGATTAATGAGGAAACCGCTGTTTTATGTCTTTCTGGGAGTAATATTTTTCTTTAAATTATTGGTCAACGGTTATCTTACTTCTCAGCAGATAGTTGTTTATAACCCGGCAATGTTCTCCGGGATAAGGCTGGGGAGCATCCCTGTGGAAGATTTTTTATTCGGGTTCAGTATGGTAAGTTTCTGTTTAATCGTCTGGGAAAAAAGCGGGTAGGTTGTTGCGTTATGCCAATTATTACCGGAATGGATGATGATCTGCGTGTCTGCCGTCTAATCAACAAAAAACACGGCATCAGCTATTATTATGCCGCCGCGTTCTTCCCCTCGGAGCTGCGTTCGGCAGTCTACGCGCTTTACGCTTTCCTGCGCATCCCGGATGAGATAGTCGACAACAACCGCGCCGGCGGCGAATCCCGCGTAAAAGAAGAATTGTCCGTCTGGCAGGAGAAATGGCGCCGCGCTTACCGCGGCGTCAATTCCGACGAACCGGTGCTGCGCGCGACAGTGCGCGTATTCCGTAAATACAATATTCCGTACGGTTACAGCGAGGATTTTTTGCGGGCGATGTTTATGGATACCGATAAGAAGGAATACGCCGATTACCGGGAATTACGGGAATATATGCACGGCTCGGCCTGCGTAGTGGGACTGATGCTTTGTTATCTGATCGGTTTCAATGATCCCGGCGCGCTGGGGTACGCTTCCCGTCTGGGTGAGGCGATGCAGTTGACCAATTTTCTGCGTGATATAGACGAGGACTACCGGCAGAGAGGAAGAATATATATGCCGCGGGATGAGTTGTCTGCATACGGGCTGTCCAAAGAGGACATTGCCAAAAGATGCTTCTCCCCGGCTTTCCGGGATTTTATGAAATTCCAGGTAGAACGCGCCGCGCAGCTTTACCTCGAAGCGCAGCCCGGCATCGCGATGCTGGATAAACGCGCCAGACCGGCTGTGCGCCTGGCGTCGGTTTTATACAACCGAATCCTGGTAAAGATCAGACAGATGGATTACAACATATTCTCCGGCCGCGCCCGCACCGGGACGGCCGAGAAAACGTTCCTGGCCTTCAGGACGTTTTTCAACCTGCCAGGAGGGGATTTATGAAGAAAAAAGTCGCGATCATCGGAGCCGGGATAGGCGGTCTCGCTTCCGCCTGTATCCTTGCCGGTGAAGGATGCGGGGTAAAGGTCTTCGATAATAACCGTAAAGCCGGCGGCCGCTGCAACATTATGGAAGACCAGGGGTTTGTTTATGATACTGGCCCGTCATGGTACCTGATGCCGGATATTTTCGAGAAGTTCTTCGCTCTACTGAATGAGCGTGTGGAAGATCATCTGGAATTAGTTAAATTAAGCCCGTCCTACCGGGTATTCTTTAAAGGCGGCAGGCAGGTGGATTTTTATTCCGACATAGAGCGCGACGCGCTGACCGCCGAATCCCTGGAGCCGGGAGCGGGGGAGAAACTACGCGAGTATCTGAAGATGGCCGCCTATCAATACGATATAGCCATGGGGCAATTTGTCTGGCGTAATTACGAATCGCCGCTGGATTTCTTCAATTGGCGAATGCTTAGCCGGGGGATAAGGCTTTCCGTATTCAGCAGGATGCAAAATTATGTGGAGCGGTTTTTCAAGAGTCCCCAGATGCAGAAGATCGCTCAGTATACGCTGGTATTCCTGGGTAGTTCGCCATACAACACGCCGGCTCTTTACAATATTATGAGCCACGTGGATCTGAATATGGGAGTGTTTTATCCACAGGGGGGCATTTACAAAGTGGTCGACGCACTGGAGAAAATGGCGGTCCGCAAAGGCGCCGAATTCCGGTTTAACTCTCCGGTAGCGAGGATCATCACTTCCGGTAACCTGGCAGACGGGGTGGAGTTGGTCTCGGGAGAAAAGATCGCTGCCGATACCGTGCTTTCTAACGCCGATATCTATCATACCGAGACTGAATTGATCAGGGAGGCGCGTCTGCGCAGTTACAGCCGGCGTTACTGGCACTCCCGCGTCTCCGCGCCTTCCGGGCTGGTGCTTTACCTGGGGGTGAAAGATAAAATACCTTCTCTTGCCCATCATAATCTTTTGTTCAGCGGGGACTGGAAGCAGAACTTCGCCGATATTTTCGACGCCCCGCGCTGGCCGCGCGATCCGTCTTTTTACGTCTGCTGTCCTTCCAAGACCGACCCTTCCGTCGCTCCTCAAGGAAAGGAGAATCTGTTCGTGTTCGCGCCTATCCCGGCCGGACTGGACTATAGCTTGGGAGAATTGTCCTCCTATACCGATAAAATCCTGCATACGATGGAAAAAGAAATGAATATCCCGTCGCTGCGCGGCAGATTGCAGGTGAAACGCCATTTTTGCGTAAAAGATTTCAGCTCGCATTACCACAGCTTCCGGGGATCGGCCCTCGGATTGGCGCATACCTTGAATCAGACCGCAGTATTCAGGCCGGCGAATAGAAGCAGGAAGATCCGCAATCTGTTTTACGCCGGAGGCAACACGCTTCCCGGCGTCGGAGTGCCGATGTGCCTGATCAGCGCCGACCTGGCGTGCAGGAGGATCCTCAACAGCCGATAAAGAAGGGTTCTGGGTTCTCGGTTTTGGGTTATCGGGAAGAACCGAAGGACGAGGCAGGAAACATGAAGGATGATGCGCGAACATTTGTGTCCCAATTAGAATGTCTTTGCCGACGTAAAATAATTGGGAGATATGATTCTCGCTTCGTCACTCTGAAGCCCGTAGGGCTGAAGAGTCTCGACGAACAAAGATTCTTCTCTTCACTCTGTTCAGGGGCAGAATGACGGAATTTGGACAGCAATGATGCGCGAAAGACTATCTACCGCGTAGCTTTTCTTAACAACAGCATGGCGAGGCGGACGCGGTTCTTTAATCCGAGGCTGCGATACACGCAGAGCAGGTAATGCAGGAATACGGGCAGGATGCCTTTTACCGGCCGGCCGAGAACAATGCCGCAGGCACGGTCGTTTGCCAGGGGGATGATATAACCCGGGTCAACAGGCCGGAATTCAACTAACGGCAGGGAATTTATATCATTCAGGATATTTCTCGCGCAGGACTCTCCTTGTTTGATGGCGAATTGTACGGACATCCGCAGACAGCCGGGACCGGATGTAAAACAGGCATTGTCTCCGGCGACAAAACACGTTTCGGCTATCCTTAGATATTCGTCGGTCTTTAACCTGCCTTGCGCTGTGCGTTGCCCCGGGACGCGGTCTATGAAATCCGGCGTTTTGACTCCCGCCGCCCAGATTACCATACTATTACCGAAGATGCTCCCGTCTGAAAGAACGCTCCTGCCCGCGCGTGATTCATTGATGGAAAGTCCTGTTTTTACCTCAACTTCCAACTCCGCGAGATTGTCCGAGACGTACGCTTTCATCCACTCCGGCAGCGGCCCGAGGATCGAGGGGGCCTTTTCGACTATTATTATCCGGCTCTTGCGCCGTCTATCCCGCAGAAAAAGCGAAAGATTTCCGGCGATCTCGATACCTGTGTAGCCGCCTCCGGCGATCAGATAATTATCGTAACAGCCGTCCAGCAGGGCCTGTCGGAGTTTTAAGGCGTCCGAAACACTATCCAGCTTGTGCGCAAAATACGGCAGGAGGGTATTTCCATAGAAATTTGTCTCTGTGCCGCAGCAGAGCAAAAGATAATCGCAGTCAAGATTAAGCCCGCTTTCCAAGTGAACGCTCTTGCCGCAGGGGGAGACGGTCTGGGCGATATCATGGATGAAACGTATCTTTAACGACTGACAGATATCCTCCAGCGGATAGGCCATTAACTCCGGCGAGATTCCTCTGCCTAATGCGTCGGGAAGCAGGGGCAAGAAATTAAAACAATTCTTCCTGTCAACCAGTACGATCTCCAGTCCTTTACCGCGGCGGGAAATGACTCCGGCGGCAGCCAGACCAGCGAACCCACCTCCGATAATAACTATACGTTTCATAAATTTAATTTTACCATAAAGTTCCTTCATCGCTAACACCTATTTTCCCTCCCAAAAACGGGACCGGGTCCGTTTTACCTCTACTCTCACAATTGGTTACGTCAGAAGTGTCCCCGCTAAATTAAAAAAGAGGGTTAGATTCGCACTATTTCACACGTCTATTATCTAAAGATCGTTTATTAATTTTTTTCAGGGAGGAGATGCTATGGGAAGGATTCCGAGGGTTTATTATGATAACGCGGTATACCACGTTACGGTCAGGGGCAATAACAGAAAGGAGATATTCGAGAAAACGGAGGATAAAGAGATGTTTTTGCGTATCATTAATAAATACAAAAAGCGTTTTTTATTCAAGTTCTTCGGTTTTGTGGTAATGGATAATCATGCTCACCTGATTATCCGCAGCATGGCATTGAACGATATCTCCAAGATTATGCATTCCATAAACTTATCTTTCAGTAGAAATTACGGGATCAAGTATAATTTGAGCGGCCATATCTGGCAGGGAAGGTTCAAAAGTGAGTTGATAGAAACGGAGGAATATATTTTTAATTGCCTGGAGTATATTCATAATAATCCGGTAAGGGCGGGGATGGTGGAGAGCGCGGCGGATTATTTCTGGAGTAGTTATCGTTTTTACCATAAGGGAGGGGATCGTGGCTTGGAGGGGCTTATCGAAATAGACAGGTTTGAAGAGTAGTACGGGGACACTTCAGACGTAACTGCCTTATGCCGCAATGTGTTAGGCGGACCCGGTCCCATTGCGGAAGCGTTACGAAAGGCAAAGAAAGCGGTTGACAAGAGGGGGATGTCTGATATAATTAAGCGGTTATAAGGAAAGGTTTGTAGTATGAGTATTAAGTTGCGCTTCAGCCTGGTTTGCCAGCTGGTGATCCAGGTTATTTTTTTTGTTTTATCCTCCCAGGCTTTAGCATATAAACTCGGCGATCTTCAGGTCGACTTGACCGGCGGATTAAAGCAGGTTTATGATGATAATATTACCTATGCCGAGAGCGATAGGCGTTCAGACTTCAACACCACCGCATCATTAGGGATCAAAGCGCTAGCGGAAGGCAAGTTAAGGAGCGCGGGTTTTACCGGTAATTTCGCCTTCAGCCATTTTTACAGATATTCCCGCTACGACAACCACAGCCAGGACTTCTCCGTTTTTTACAATCAGGAATTGGATAAATACAACCGTTTCCGTGTTTCCGATTCCTTCAGTCACGATTATGAACCGCGCAGTTTTGAGGATGCATTCGGCAGGACCAGCGGCCGTTACAGTATTTATAACAACCGTTTCAAGTTAGACTATAGCAAGGATTTTACCAGAAGATTCGCCGGAATTTTTGAATACGCCAATAACAACACGCATTATTCGCGTTCCGACCTGACGGATTCCAATCTTAATTCGCTCGGGTTTACGGGGCAGTACGCGATAAATTCCAAACTGCTGGCGTTGGGTTCATACGCGTATTCTCGCCGTGAATTTGAAAGCGGAGGGTTTACCGCCGGCAATCTGCTTAGCGCCGGTTTGAGGAACTATTTCACCTCGCAATTGTACCTGGATGCGATGACCGGCGTGAATTTCCTGCGGGACATAACCGGCAAGCATTACAGTAAGCCGGTTTTCAGTCTGCTTCTGACCGACGAACTGGACGCGGTCTCCACCACGCGCTGCGGTTTCCGGCGCGAATACAACAGCGTTTCTTATCAGCAGGATCTGTTCAACTACTGGGAGTTCTTCGCGGATTTCACCCGGAGACTGACGGCGAGATTGGGCTACACTTTTTCCGGATTTTACGGCCGCGGCGAGTATCTGAACAGTTTTATAAAAGATACGCTTAAAGGCGCTTCCTGCGGACTGACTTATGATTTGACGCAGCGTTTAAAAGGGGACATCACTTACAGTTATTCTATCACGGATTCCAACGAGGCTTCCCGTGAGTATAGAAAAAATATGCTGACCCTCGGTTTTAGGATGGATATTTAAGATGCTTAGGGAGAAAGTCACTTTTTTACGCAGGCTGATAAAAAGCGCCGACGCTATGATCGCGGTGTCGTCTTTCTTCGTCGCCTGTTTCTTTTCAGGGGCCGCCCATTCTCTCTGCCGGGAAAAATTATTTCTTCCTGCCTCGGCAGTGTTTCTCTTTTCCTGGCTTATCGCGTTGTCTTATTCCGGGATCTACGATTCTCTGCGCACCCGGCGCATCCTGCTTGTCCTGTTTTTGATAATCAAGGCCGCCGCGATCAGTTTTTTTCTCAACGGCGCCTGCTTTTATATATTCCATCTGCATGATCTAAGCAGGATGCTGATAGGTATCAGTACCGTTATTTGCGCCGGACTGATTTTTGTTTCCAGGCTGTTGCTGATGTTGTTTTTTCGTTCCTTTCGCCGCCGCGGATACAATTACCGCCGTATCCTGATCATCGGCAGCGGTAAGCGCGCCCGGCGTTTTATCGCCCTGGTGCAGGAGCACGAGGAGTGGGGGTTGAAGATATCCGGTGTAGTCGACAGGGATCCCGCGTTGAAAGGCACGCGTGTGATGGAATACGCGGTGCTGGGAACTTTCGACGATATCCCGCGCATCATCCATGAGAATGTCATAGATGAAGTGGTGTTCGTCGTGCCGCGTTCCTGGCTGGACAGTATCGAGGATATTATCCTTTTTCTGGAGGCGCACGGGTTGGTTATCCACGTCGCGCTGGATTATTTCGAACTGAAGATCGCCCGCGCCAGGCAGAATGACCTGCACGGGTTCCCGTTATTGACTTTCGAGAGCACGCCGTATAAGGCCTGGCAGCTGGCGGTCAAGCGTGTTTGGGATATTTTTGTTTCCCTGTCGATTTTGCTCCTTCTCTCGCCGTTCTTCGCGCTTATCGCCGCGATCATTAAAATGGGATCGCGCGGCCCGGTTTTTTTCCGCCAGAAGCGCTGCGGGCTTAACGGCAGAAGATTTACGCTTTATAAGTTCCGTACGATGGTCGCCGACGCCGAACAGCGTCTGGAGGAACTGCGCGGGATGAATGAAATGCGCGGTCCTGTCTTTAAGATCAAGAACGACCCGCGCCTGACCGGGGTAGGGCATTTCTTGCGTAAGTTCAGCATAGACGAATTACCGCAGCTTTGGAATGTGTTAAACGGACAGATGAGCCTGGTCGGGCCGCGTCCGCCGCTGCCGGAAGAGGTGGAGAAATACGATTACTGGCAGAGAAGGCGCTTGAGTATGAAACCCGGCCTGACATGTCTCTGGCAGGTCGGCGGCAGGAATAAGATCAGGGATTTCAACGAATGGTTAAGGCTCGACCTGGAATACATCGACCGCTGGTCGATCGGCCTGGACGTGTTGATACTTTTGCGCACCATTCCGGCGGTGCTCTCGGGAAGAGGGGCGGGGTAGTTTTAGAAACCCGGTGTTGGGTTCTGGGTTTTAGGTTCTGGGAAAAGCAAGAAAAACTGGTTATATAATCCGGGTTCTAAATTTTTAAAGAAAACGGGTTCTGGTTATGCAAAAGATGGTTGTAGTGTTTTTAAAGTATTTACGAGCACCCATAACCCGTTTTTAAACATGGAGGATTTACGATGAGATCAGCAAAATTATTTTTTACCGCGTTCTTATTTTCGTTACTGATTTTTTCCGCCGCCCGCGCGGCTGAAGAAGTCCCCGGTTACGCCATCGGGGTAGGCGATATCCTGGAGTTGAATATTCTCCAGCCGGAAAAGATGCTGGTGAATGTGGCGGTGGCTCCGGACGGAGCGATCTCGGTGCCGTATATCGGCAGCGTGCAGGTCAAGGGGCTTACGCTTACCGCCGCACAGGAGATGATCCAGACCAAACTCTCCGAAGGCTATATGAAATACCCGGTAGTGGTGCTTTCGCTGGTGGAATCACGCAGCCGCAAGGTGCTTGTTTACGGTGAAGTGGTCAGACCGGGAGAATATCCTTTGGACGAAGACAGCACTGTGTTAAGGGCGATATCAATGGCCGGAGGTTTTACTAAATACGGCTCATCGAGCCGCGTGAAAGTCCTGCGGCCCAAAAAAGACGGCGCGGGTTACGACACCATAAAAATCAGCATCAGCGATCTTATGGAAGGCAAGCCCGAGGCGGACATCCTTGTCAAACCGGGGGACATCGTCGTCGTCTCGGAAGGAGTTTTTTAGCAGAGTAAAAAAACAGTCCACAGTCGATAGACCATAGTCGACAGTAACTGCACGACCAAAAGGGACAAATAGAATTGTTTAAGTTTGAGAAGCTTGAAGTATGGCAAAAGGCGGTTGATTTAAGCTTTTGCGTCCATGAACTTACCAGAACTTTTCCTAAAGAGGAATTATATATTCTAACTTCTCAAATCAAACGCGCTGCCGATTCAATAGCTTTGAATATAGCGGAGGGATCTACCGGACAAACTAATGCGGAATTCAGTCAATTCTTAGGATATGCTTTGCGTTCCGCTATAGAAGTAGTTTCTTGTCTTTTCATAGGTAGAAAAAGGGAGATAATCACAGCGGCGGATTTTAATGTTTTATATGCCAAAGCCGAAGAATTAGTAAAAATGTTGCAATCGCTAAGAAGTTCGCTTAAGTGTGTTGATTGAATGGTCTGTTTCCCGTTTTGCAGTGGGATTGTTTTTGTCTTGACTATGGTCTATGGACTTATTTTCGTATTAACTGTGGACTGCTTTTTAAGAGGACGGAGGAGAAATGGAAGAACAGCATACAACGTTGCGCGATTATTTAAGGGTAGTATTCCGCCAGAAACTGGTGATCATTACCAGCATCTTGACAGTTATGATCACCGTCTATCTCGGAGTGCATTTGAGAACCCCGGTTTATCAGTCCAGGGTGAAGATCCTGGTTTCCGGGGAGAAGCAGATGGAATCGCCTTATTACAGGGAACCGCTTGGTTACCGGGATAGCCAGCTTACGCTGACACAGAGCGAGATGGTGCTTTCCAGGCCGGTGCTGGAACTGGCAGTGCGCGCTCTCGGTATGGACAAAAAGCCTCTGGATTACGAGAACAAGTTCGCCTGGCCGCCCAAGCGCCGGATTATTTCCTGGAACGCCGCGCGCCAGGAGAAAAAGCTTTCCAGCCTGCCTAAGGATAGCGCGAGGCTTTATATGCTGGAGAATGCCATTAACGAACTGCGCGCCGCCATTAAAGTCGAGCCTGTGCGCGATACCAATATGTTCACCATCACTTCCAGCGATTTCAGCCCTATCGGCGCTGCGGTCATCGCCAACACCGTCAGCCGTTCCTACGTTATCTTCGATCTGCAGCAGCAGTTGGCCGAATTACAGCTTAAATACGGAGATAAACATTCCACCGTGTTGCAGTTGCGCGACAGCATCGAGCATATGACTAAGACTTTAAACGGCCAGCCTTTACCGGATGCCGAAGCCATCGGCCCTGCCAGCGTCAAGGTCGTGGAACAGGCCTCCGTGCCTATGCAGCCCGCCGGGCCGGCTAAACAATTAGTCTATCTGTTGGCCGGACTGATGTCCGTTTTCTTAGGCGTGATGCTGGCGTTTGCCTGCGAATACCTGGACCAGACGTTCAAGACCCCGCAGGAAATGGAACAGTATCTGAATGTTCCTTATCTTGGTTTTGTGCCTTTCCGCGGCCGCGGGGAGAGCCCGTTGATCAAAGACGCCGAAAGAGCCACGCCTTACGTGCTGGCTTTCAGGAACCTTTCCGACCAGCTTTACCTGATAATGAAGGACCGCAGTTATAAATCTTTACTGGTTACTTCCGCCGAGCCTTCTGAAGGGGTTACCACTATCGCGGCCAATCTGGGGATATATCTTTCCACCATCAGGGGGCACAAAGTGCTGGTGATCGGCGCCAATCTGCGCAATCAGACGCTGCATACCTTTTTCGGGCTGGAAAATAAAACCGGCCTGTCGGACGTGGTGCAGGATAAAATGACCTTGAAGCAGGCGGTCAATCATATCACGCCGACGCTGGACGTGCTCTTTACCGGAGAAAGTATCTTAAACCCGATCACCATCCTCGATTCTCACAGGATGGCCGAAATGGTCAAGGAAGCGGAAGCCGCCTATGACCTGGTGCTGGTGGATTGCGCCAATCTGGGAGGGTATAAAGACGGAGTGGTGGTCTCTTCTTACGTGGACTCCACCGTGGTGGTCATAGACGAGAGCAAAACCAGGCGCCAGCTGGTGCAGGCGGCAATCGCGCCCTTAAGGCAGAAAAAAGTCAACATCCTCGGCGCCATACTCAACAACCGCACCTTCGTAATACCGAGGGTGATTTATGACCGCATATAGAGAACGGGTTCTGGGTGCTGGGTTCTAGGTTCTGGGAAAGGCAAAGACTATGATTGAAAGTTATCGCGATCTAGAAGTCTGGCGATTGGCAATCGCAGTGGTAAAAGATATATATTGTCTTACCAAAAAGTTCCCAGCAGAAGAAATTTATGGTTTGACGAGTCAGATGCGCAGGGCGGCAGTTTCAATAACTTCCAATATCGCCGAAGGTAAAGCTCGGCAGTCAAAAAGTGAATACGTGCAGTTTTTATATATAGCATTAGGCTCAACCGCGGAATTGGAGACACAGGTAACAATAGCTAAAGAATTGGATTATCTTCCTTTGCTTGAAGAGAAGAAATTAATCGATCAATTAGACCATATCGGCAAGATGTTGCGTGGTTTGATAAAAGGCTTAAGGACTGATAAATAATGGATATTTATATAGTTTCTCCCAAAACCCAGCACCCAGAACCCAGAACCTTTTAAATATGATCTTAGTCACCGGCGGCGCGGGATACATCGGTTCGCATCTGTTAAGGCTTTTGCTCGAGCAGGGCAGGGAGGCGGTCGTCTTTGACAATCTCTCCACCGGGAGCAAAGAACGCTTGCCCGCGGGTGTTGAATTGGTCGAAGGAGATTTGCGTTCTCCCCAAGATGTAGAGAAACTTTTTTCGCGTTACCGTTTCGGCGCCGTGCTGCATTTCGCCGCTTCCATCGTGGTCCCGGAGTCGGTGGCCCAGCCGTTGAAATATTACGAGAACAACGTCTGGGGATCGGTAAATTTGCTGCAGCATTGTCTGAAATACGGCACGCGTAAATTCATCTTTTCTTCCACCGCCGCGGTTTACGGCCAGCCGGAGGAAATGCCGGTGAGCGAGGACGCGCCTTTACGGCCGGAGAATCCTTACGGCAGGAGTAAGTTGATGGTGGAGAAATTATTAGGCGATTGCGCCGCGACCGGAGAGCTTGATTACCTGGCTTTGCGCTATTTCAACGTCTCCGGAGCGCACGCAAGCGGCGAGATCGGGCAGTCTTTACACGAAGCCACGCATTTGATCCCGAATATCCTGAAAGCCGCCGCTGGCGATATCCCTGCGTTGAATATTTTCGGCGATGATTATCCCACGCGCGACGGCACCTGTATCAGGGATTATATACACGTTACGGATCTGGTGAGAGCGCATTTATTGGCCCTGGACGCCCTGGATAAAAGGGGCAGAAATACTTCAATTAACCTCGGCAGCGGTTCCGGATATAGCGTCAAGGAAATGGTGACCGCGGCCGAGAAAGTGACCGGCAGAAAAATCCCGCTGAATATTACCGGACGCAGACCGGGAGACCCGGCGGAATTAGTGGCCTCATACGCGAAAGCCAAAGAATTGCTGGGCTGGCAGCCGGAATTGGGCCTGGAAGAAATAATCTCCTCGGCGTGGAGATGGCAGCAGAAGCGGGTTCTGGGTGCCGGGTTATAGGTTCTTCAAGAAACGGGTGTTGGGTGGTAGGTTTTGGGTTCTGGGAAAAGTATTGAATAAAGATTAGATACAAGTTTTTAATAATAATTAGTTCTTGGTGAAAGGGCTTGATTGTTTTTAGAACCCAGAACCAGTTTTTAAGACAGGAGTAATCTAAATGTACAAAGTCGGCGTGATCGGGACGGGATATGTAGGTTTGGTGACTGCGGCTTGCCTGGCGGATATGGGTAATGAAGTGATCTGCGTGGATAATGACCGCAGGAAACTGGAGAACCTGAAAAAAGGCATTATTCCTATCTATGAGCCGGGCCTGGAAGAACTGATCATCAAGAACAGGAAAGCCGGGCGGATCACCTTTACTCACAGCATAAAAGAGGCGACGCGTGAATCGGAAATAGTTTTTATCTGCGTAGGCACGCCCGCGCACGCCGACGGAGGCGCGGATCTCTCGGCGGTGGAATATGTGGCGCAGGAGATCGCTAAGGCGATAAACGGCTATAAAGTGATCGTAGGCAAGTCCACGGTTCCTGTTCAGACCGGTGAGCGCATACAACAGACGGTGGCGATGCTGACGCGCGGCAAATACGAATTCGACGTAGTCTCCAACCCGGAGTTCCTGCGCGAAGGCCAGGCCATTTCAGACACTATGCATCCTGATCGGATCGTCATCGGGGTGGAGAGCAAGCGCGCGGAAGAGATAATGCGCAAACTTTACGCGCCGATCAAAGCGCCGCTGGTGGTCACCAATATTCCTACCGCGGAGATCATCAAGCACGCCTGTAACAGTTTCCTCTCCACGAAGATCTCTTTCATCAACGCCGTCGCCAATATCTGCGAGCGGGTGGGCGCGGACGTCAAACAGGTAGCGCACGCCATGGGGCTGGATAAGCGCATCGGCGCGTCTTTTCTTGATGCCGGGGCCGGATTTGGAGGATATTGCTTCCCGAAGGACCTGGACGCTTTTCTTCATATCGCGCAGAAAAAAGGCTATGATTTTGAATTGCTCAAAGCGGTGCGCGATATAAATAAAGAACAGAAAAAACTGGTTTTTAAGAAAGTCGAAGACGCGCTCTGGAATATTAAAGATAAGACCATCGCCGTGCTGGGATTAAGTTTTAAACCGAATACGGACGACATTCGGAATTCCATTTCTTTCGAGATAATCGGGATGTTGCAGCAGTCAGGAGCAAAGATCCGGGCATACGACCCGCACGCGATGACCAAGGCCGCGCAGGAATTGAAGTCGGTAAAATTCTGCCGCGACGCCTACGACGCAGCCAAAGGCGCCGACTGCCTGTTGATCATCACCGAATGGGAAGAATTCCGCCGCCTGGACCCTGTCAAACTGAAAGAAGTAATGCGCAGCCAGTTCATTATCGACGGCAGGAATATCTTCGACCCGGCGATAATGAAAAAAGCGGGATTTGTGTATAAGAGCGTAGGCCGGTGACGGACGAAGCCTCGCCAAAGCATCAATGGCGGGTGTGGGCCGTTAAAACTGCCGGTTCTGGGTTATGGGTTCCAAGAAAGCGGGTTCTGGGTGCTAGGTTCTGGGAAAGAAGACGAAGCACGAAGGGTAAGAAGAATGAGGGAAGGGGCGACGTCATTGCGAGGAAGCCGATAGGCTGACGAAGCATCTATTCTCTCTAAGTTATCTACGGCGGAGAAGCAAACTGTAATTTTTAAGAAAACCGAGAACTAAATACGAGGTAAGAATGAAAGGCATAATTCTCGCTGGTGGTAAGGCGACGCGGTTATATCCGATAACCAAATGTATCTCTAAACAGCTTTTGCCTGTTTATGACAAACCGATGGTGTATTATCCTTTGTCGGTGTTATTGCTTGCCGGGATAAAGGAGATTTTGTTGATCTCTACCGCGCAGGCGATCCCGCAATTCAAGGATTTATTGGGGGATGGAAGTGACCTGGGGATTTCAATTCAATACGCGATCCAGGAACATCCGCGCGGTATAGCGGAAGCGCTTATTATCGGGGAAGAATTCATTGCCGGAGAGAGGGTGTGTTTGATCCTGGGAGACAATATCTTCTTTGGAAGCGGCTTGTCCGGGTTATTGAAAGAAGCGTCCACCCAGAAAGAAGGAGCAACTATCCTGGGGTATTATGTAAAAGATCCGCAGCGTTACGGCGTGATCGAATTTGACGGAGATAGGATACCGGTCGCTATAGAAGAAAAACCCGTACACCCTAAGTCAAATTGGGCGATTACCGGATGTTATTTTTATGATCAAAATGCCTCTAAAATAGCCAAAACCATCAAACCTTCAGGGCGAGGCGAATTTGAGATTACTGATCTTAACCGTTTTTATCTTAACGAGAATAAGTTGAAAATCCTGCTAATGGGCAGAGGATATGCTTGGCTTGACACCGGGACTTGCGAGTCTCTGATCGATGCCGCGATGTTCATTAAAACAATCGAAGACCGGCAGGGCTTGAAGATCGGCTGTATTGAAGAGATTGCCTACCGTATGGGATTTATAGATAAAAAACAACTATTAAAATTATCCCAGGCCATCCCTACCGGCTATGGGGATTACTTAAAGATGATTCTTGATGAATAATAATATATGAGTAAAAAAACGCGTAAAATATTGATTACCGGCGGAGCGGGGTTTATCGGCAGTTCCCTCGTCCGCTCCGTCATTGCGAGGAGTGAAACGACGAAGCAATCTCAATCTTGCGAAGTTGTCGTAGTTGATAAACTTACCTACGCCGGAGACCTTGCACGTCTTGTAGACGCTAAGGGGAAGTTTGCCTTTTATAAAACTGATATCTGCCATAAAAAAGCAATGGAACGGATATTCAAGAAAGAAAAGCCTTCCATTGTCCTGCATCTTGCCGCAGAAAGCCACGTGGACAGGAGTATCTTGGGAAGCGATGAGTTCATAGAAACGAATGTGCGCGGCACGCAGGTAATCCTAGACGCCGCAAAGGCGTTGGGAGTTGAACGGTTCGTGCATATCTCCACCGATGAAGTTTACGGAGACATAGAAAAAGGCCAGTTCTATGAGCATACCGCTTTTAATCCCAGTTCGCCTTATTCTGCCAGCAAAGCTGCCGCCGATCTGCTTGTGAAATCCTATATCCGCACGTTTAAATTTCCGGCAATTATTGTTCGGCCGTCTAATAATTACGGCCCCTGGCAGTATCCGGAAAAATTCATCCCGGTGATCATCTATAAGGCGTTGAACGATCAAAAAATCCCTGTCTATGGTAAGGGCCTGAATGTGCGTGAATGGCTTTATGTTTCAGATTGCGCTGATGCCATAAGATTGATTATGAAAAAAGGCAGAATAGGCGAAGCGTATAACCTCGGCTCCGGGTATGAAACAGCGAATATTGAAATAGTAAAGATTATTCTCGATATACTGCGCAAGCCGCATTCATTGATTGAGTTTGTTCAAGATCGCCCGGGGCATGACCTGCGTTACAGGCTAAATTCTGATAAGTTGCGTAAAGAACTGAATTGGAAAACAAAACATAACTTTGAAAAAGGCATAGCAAAGACAATAGCGTGGTTTGTGAAGAATGCGGGCTGGGTAGAAAAGAAGTCAGGGGTATTGAGCAAGTATTGGAAGAAAGTTTATACTTCGTAAGAGTTATTCCATATTTACAATCATTGAGAAATAACGCGAGAAAATATTAATATGTCCCTAAAACATAAAGCGATAAGCGGATTTACCTGGAGTTTTATCGATAGCTTTGCAAATCAAGGTCTGCTTTTTATTATCGGGATTATTTTAGCCAGACTGCTTACTCCTGAAGAGTTCGGATTGATGGGGATGCTCGCCATTTTTATGGCGATTTCGCAGTCATTTATTGATAGCGGCTTTGGTGAAGCTCTTATTCGTAAGAAGCACTGCACAATCCAAGATTATTCCACGGTTTTCTATTACAATATCTTAGTCGGAATAATATTTTATATAATCCTCTTTTTTTCTGCCGGAGCAATCGGCAGTTTTTTCGATAAACCGCAATTAAAAGTGTTGGTTCAGGTTATGGGGATAAACTTGATAATCAACAGTGCGGGGTTGATACAAAGAACGATTCTCGTAAGGAATATTGATTTTAAATTACAGGCGAAGATCTCGCTGGTATCTTCGATAGCATCAGGGGTTGTTGGTATAAGTATGGCAATGACTGGTTGGGGAGTGTGGAGCTTAGTTTGGAAATTGATAACACAAAGTGTTTTTATGTCCGGATTGCTGTGGCTTTGGAATAAATGGAGGCCCAGCATTATTTTCAATGGCGCTTCATTTAAAGAATTATTCGGTTTTGGCTCAAAACTGATGGCTTCCGGATTGATCGACACAGCGTACCAAAATATTTATTATCTGATCATCGGCAAGTTCTTCTCCGCTAAAGAACTGGGATATTATACCCGGGCTAATAATTTCTCTATATTACCGACACAAATTATGACAGGAGTAATACAGCGAGTAAGCTATCCTGTCTTGTCTACTTTACAGGATAATAGCGAGAGGATGAAGGCCGTATACAAAAAACTCATAAAAAGCACGATGCTTATTTCATTCGTTCTAATGTTTGGTTTGGCTGCTGTTGCCAGGCCATTGGTAATTACTTTGATCGGAGAAAAATGGTCATCTTCAATCGGTTATCTTCAATTGCTTTGTTTTACCGCTATGCTGTACCCTTTACAAGTGCTTAACCTGAATATGCTGAAAGTCAAAGGCAGGTCGGATCTTTTCTTAAGGCTGGAAATAATAAAGAAGATATTAGTGGTTCCTACGATCATATTGGGAATATTCCTGGGAATAAGAATAATGATAATCGGTATGATAGTGAATTCAATCGTCGCCTATTTCTTGAATAGTTACTGGTCGGGGAGAATGATTCAATATCCTCCCAAAGAGCAAATATCCGATATCGCTTCGGCATTTATGGTTGCTCTAATTATGGGATTAAGCGTTTTTCTCGTTGGATTATATTTGCCATTTAAGCCTGTCATAGTATTGTTTATTCAGATACTCTCGGGAGTAGTAATATTGTATATCAGTACAAAAGTAATAAAGCTGGATTCTTATCTGGAGATAAAAGAAATCATAAAAGAAAAGATGATAAGAACGATATCCGGAGGTTTGTCTAATGAATATGTCTGATAAACCGATATATGTTACACAGCCTTTTTTGCCTCCGCTGGAAGAACTTCAGGAATACCTGAAAGATATTTGGGAAAGCAAATGGCTCACTAATAATGGAAAATACCACCAGTTATTGGAGGAGGCACTCTGTGATTACCTCGGGGTAAAATACATCTCGCTTTTCTCAAATGGCACGCTTGCTTTGATCACTGCATTGCAAGCGCTTAAGATTTCCGGAGAAGTAATCACAACCCCGTTTAGTTTTGTCGCTACTACGCATTCTTTGTGGTGGAATAATATTAAGCCAGTATTTGTGGATATTGAGCCGGAAACATTTACTCTTGACCCGGGAAAGATTGAAGCGGCGATTACCCCAAAAACAACCGCTATACTGCCTGTGCATGTGTACGGTAACCCGTGTAAAGTAGAAGAAATTCAGAATATCGCGGATAAATACGGTTTAAAAGTGATATATGATGCCGCGCATACTTTTGGGGTAAAAGTCAACGGTACTCCCATCGCCAATTTCGGGGATTTATCCGTATTGAGTTTTCATGCTACTAAGATATTCAATACATTTGAAGGCGGGGCCATTGTTTGTCATGACGAGAAAACTAAAAAGCAAATTGATTCTCTGAAGAATTTTGGCCTTGTCGATGAGACAACTGTGGTTGAACCGGGTATTAACGCAAAGATGAATGAGTTTCAAGCCGCGCTTGGTTTATTGCAATTAAAATATATTGATAACTCAATAGCGAGGAATAAACAAGCCGTTTCCGTTTATCGACAGGCATTACGCAATGTGCGCGGTATAACGGTCTTGGAGGATATTGATAAAGTTCAGCATAATTACTCGTATTTCCCAGTATTGGTAGATAAGGAAAAATACGGTAAATCCCGTGATGATGTCTATGCGGGGCTGAAAAAGAAAAACATCTTCACCAGGAGGTATTTTTATCCATTGATCAGCCAATTCCCTACATACAAGGAATTGGAATCAGCAAAACCTGGGTTAATGCCGGTAGCGGAAAAGGTGGCGGAAGATATTTTGTGTTTACCGATCTATCCTGCTCTTGATGTGGAAAAGATTTTGTTCATCATTGACTCAATGAAAGCCGTATAATTATGAAGATCGGAATTATGCAACCTTATTTCTTCCCGTATATTGGTTATTTTCAATTAATACGGGCTGTGGATAAATTTGTTTTTTATGATGATGTTAACTTTATTAAGAACGGGTGGATTAACAGGAATCGTATTTTATTAAATAACCAAGCAGTATATATTACAATACAATTAAAAGGCGCCAGTTCATTTAAGCCGATTAATTGCGTAGAGTTTACAGATAATAGAGGTAAATTAAAAAAGACTATTGAACAGGCATATAAAAAGGCTCCACATTTTGACTCCGTATGGCCTGTTATTAATGCTTGTTTAGATTATAGAACTAAGTATATTAGTGAACTCGCTATTCATTCCGTGGAACAGGTTTCTATATATCTTAACTTGAATACGCATTTTGAAAAAAGCAGTTTGCATTACGCAGGGACTAAAAAACTGGCAAGGGAAGAGCGACTAAAGGAAATATGCAGAATTAACAACGCTTCTCAATATATTAATCCCATCGGAGGAACAGAGTTGTATAAAAAAGATGACTTTGCGACTATCGGGGGGGGGATTTCTTTTATTAAAAGTAAGGATATCCGCTACGCGCAGTATATGAATGAATTCCTCCCGGGGCTTTCTATCATTGATGTGATGATGTTTAATTCGGTAGATGGTATAAATAGTTTACTAAATAATTACGAATTAATTTAGGATTATAATCGTAAAAGGTAGGGGTGGCATATATGAAGAAAGTGGTCATTGTAGGAGCTACTGGGTCTACAGGTATATACTTAACAGAGTACTTGAATGATAACGGCTACAAGGTATATGCAACAGGTTATAAAGAAAGGAATACTGATTATTACAGACGAATAAATATCGAATATTATTCTTTAGACATAGCGCGAAAAGAAGATTTCTCGAAATTACCGCAAAAGGACGTGGACTGTGTAGTTCTGTTGGCAGGGATGATGCCGGCAAGAATGAAAGGATATGATCCATATAAATATATCCATATAAATATTATAGGTACTCTTAATACACTTGAATATTGCAGAAGTATCGGAGTCTCTAAAATCATCTTTGCACAATCTCATTCTGACGTCGCGGGACATTGGAATACTGGCCGGTATATTAAAGCCGAAGAAACTCGCAGCCTGAAATTAAAAGGCGATCATGCCGTTTATATCATTAGTAAATGCGCTGCTGTGGATTTAATTGAGCACTATCATCAGGAGTATGGGGTTCAGAATGTGGTATTTAGGCTGCCAACCATATATTGTTATTGGCCGGACTCAACGATGTATGTTAATGGAGTAAAGACTGAGATGGCATATGCAGTATTTATAAAAAAAGCTATTAAAGGAGAACCTATTGAAATATGGGGTAATCCGCAGATAGCAAAAGACATAGTTTATGTGAAAGACTTTGTTCAGATTATTAAAGGAGCCATAGAGAGCACTAAAGCTCAAGGTATTTATAATGTGGGTACGGGGATTCCGACAACACTTGAACAACAGATCAAAGGAGTCGTCGAGGTATTCTGTGCACCTGGAAGGAAATCCGAGTTAATTTACAGGCCGGATAAGCCATCTCAGACATCATATTTGTATGATATCAGTAGAACTCAGAAAGACTTGGATTATGTTGTGCGATATCCATATATCAAGATGCTAGAAGACATGAAAAGGGAAATGAATAACCCAATATTTCAAGAAATATTATAAAGATTGATATGAATAATGAATCTGAAGCCAGAAATAAATCTGACGATGTAGTGCCTTTAGTAAGTATTTCTTGTATAACGTTTAATCACGAACGCTATATAGCTCAAGCTATTGATGGCTTCATAATGCAGAAAATGACATTCCCAATTGAAATCCTAATTCATGATGACGCTTCGACCGATAATACAGCTAACATTATTAGGGGATATGAGGCTAAATATCCAGAAATTATAAAGCCGATTTATGAAGCTGAAAATCAATGGATAAAAGGAAAAAGAGGCTCTGCCGTTTTTAATTTTCCACGGGCGCGGGGTAAATACATCGCCCTCTGCGAAGGCGATGATTATTGGACAGATCCTTATAAATTGCAGAAGCAGATTGATTTTCTGGAAGCAAATCCTGATTATGGGATGATACATAGCGATTATAGTATTTTTTATCAGAAAGAATCCCAAATGAAGAAAAAACACAATTGCTCTCTGAATAGATTAATTCCCACCGGCTTTATTTTTGAAGATTTGTTGAAAAATAACTTTATTGTGACGCCTACTGTTTGTCTCAAAAAGGATATCTTGAAGGAACATAGCAATAAAGATATCGATAGTTTCAAGATGGGAGATTATCCATTATGGCTTGAAATTGCAAAATGGACTAAGGTCGGCTATATAGAAGATCCATTGGCGGTTTATAGAGTTTCGGAATGTACGGCGAGTAGGCCAAAAGAGTTACAAAAAAGATGTGAGTTTGAAGAATCCGCATTTAATGTGAGGAAATATTTCATAGATAAATATGAATGTTCGTATATTACTCAAGAAATTGTAGATATTAATTATCACAAATTTAAATTAAAGTATGCTTATTTATATAACAACAGAGAAATAGCCAGAGAAATATATGATTATTTAACAAATAAGCAAAAATATGAAAGATTGCATCCCGATTATTTTATGTACTATTTTGGTACATTAAATATACTCACTCGGATAGCAGCCAAATTCTATTTTTATTTTATCGAGTATAAAAGGAGAATAATTCCCGTCCGTCTTTATAGGCGTAAACATTATTGTTAAATAAGTCCATTTTATGATATTCGGTATTATCAGTAGTTAAACGTTTTAGAATTGCGCTAAACAAAAAATGAATATTAATAATAAGAGAATTGTTATTTTTCTTCCCAGCGAAGAATTTTTCAAGCTATTCTTTGCTTTGGGGACAGCATTGGAATATATGGGATTTAAAGTAACGTTCTTTGCATTTCACCTTAGAGAAAATATCTTACTAAAGAAAAATAGTGTCAGAGCTTATCCAAGGAATGTTTTTTCTTTAGATAATCATATTGTTGATAGAGAACTTCTAACTAAAGAAGAGGTACAGCGTATTTTTAGCACAGCTATTGTTTTTGGCCCGGATCAGAGAGAACTTATTGGGGTTTATCAAGAGCGATTGTTAAAAGTAGCAAGTTATGTAAATACATATATCTTAACTGAAAAACCAGTCTTATTTATTATGTGGGGAGGCGCGGATTTTCTCCTTGAAGCCAGCTCAGTTATAGCCAAAAGAAATCACATTAAGGTCTTATTTCTGGAAAACGGATATTTTAATGATACTTTGCAAGTTGATTCTGTCGGGGTAAATATCCGCAGTTCTATATTTAAACTATCATTTACAGAGTTTCTATCGCTTAAGAAACCAAGTATAGATTACTGTATTAATACACTTCCTTATTCTCAAACAAAGGACATAATAAAATTAAGTTTACGCGATAGATTTTACTGTTTTTTTATGCGTGTCTTTATCAGGAGATATTATGACTTCTTCCCTGAATTAAAAAGCGGTAATTATTTCTCTGCGAGGAAGAGGCGGATTTTAAATTCAATGTTAAAAGAAGACAAAATTACTTTACCGGAGAAATTTATCTTTATTCCGCTCCAAGTTCATGATGATACCCAAATTCTATTTAATTCACCAAATTTTAAGGATATCGAACATTTTATTGTTTTCTGTTACCAAAAGATACGAGATAAGTTCGGCAATGATTATAAAATTGTTATTAAAGAGCATCCGGAAGATATATTTCGGCAATCATACGCGCACTTAAAAGAAAAATATAAAGATATCATTTGGCTTAGGAAGTACAACTTGGAGTTATTATTGGATAAAAGTTCTATGGTCTTTGTCATTAACTCTTCAGTCGGATTACAGGCTTTAGCAAGGCATAAGGTTGTTGTTATCTTCGGCAATTGTTTTTATGCTTATAAAGAAATCGCTTTTAAGGTTGACAGGATAGAAGATGCCGACAAAGTATTGGATAGAGCGAAAAACGGGTTAACAACTGAACAGATTCATTTGATTGATAAGTTTGTTGAAGTAATTAAAGAGGAAGTATTTATTGCCGGAGGATGGCGTAGATTCCATCAAAGGACCATTAAGGATTTAGTGGAAAGGATAATAGGTAATTTGAGTGACAAAACCTCTTAATGTCATTATACTTTCTCCAAATCTGCCAATCCCTCCAATTAAAGGCGGGGCAATTGAAACATTAATATTTGAGACGGCGCTCAACTATAAGGATGTTGTTGCTCACGTCATATCCCAAACAGATGAAGAAATAGTATTGCCATCGGATAGTCCGCATATTTCATTCCATTGTTTTAAAACCGCTAAAGTCATCCTGATTGTCCAGGGATTATTTAATAAGCTGGCAAGAAAAGGCATATTTAATCTGTTCAACCTCTTTTTCTTAAGCCAAATTAGATGTAAGATCCATTTGAAGCCGGATATAGTGCATATACATAATAATCTCTTCTGTACTAGTTCTATTAAGAAAATGTATCCTCGCGCGAAGATCATCTTACATATGCATAATGATTTCTTATTTGAACATAAATATTTAACTCGGCAGTATAAAGAAGTTATAGATGCAACCGACAAGATTATTACTGTATCTAATTATGTGAAGAAGCGGATCTATGATTATTATCCCGTTAGTGAAAACAAGATTATAGTTATTCATAATGGTGTTTCGACAAAGGAATTTCATAGAATTGACCAAAATAATCCCAGCCTAAAGGAATGGAAAATTAAACTATCAATTGGACCTAACGAGAAAGTTGTATTATATGTGGGAAGAGTATGCGAAGAGAAAGGTGTGGAATATCTTATTCAGGCATTTAAAAGATTAGTAGAAACTAAGAACGGCTTGAAGTTAGTGATAGTCGGCAGCTCTTGGTTCTCCGGCAGTGGTGATAGTCCATACATTAGAAGGATTCAAGAACTATCCAAAGCAATCAGCAACAAAGTTATTTTTACAGGGTTTGTGCCTCATAATGAGTTGATCTCCCTTTATAATATTGCCTATTTTTGTGTTGTTCCTTCTGTATTTCAAGATCCTTTTCCATTGGTGCCAATTGAATCGATGTCAAGCGGATGCCCGGTGGTTGCTAGCGCAGTCGGAGGCATCCCGGAAATAGTGGAAGATAATAAGACCGGTATTTTAGTTGAGCCGAATAATGCAGCTGATCTATATCAAAAGATGAGATATTTATTGGACAACGAGAATATTAGGGACACTTTGGTTAATAACGCTTTCAAATATGTCAGAGAAAGTTATGATTGGTCTGTAGTGGCTAAAAGATATGAGGAAGTTTATATTGATATGCTGAAAAGTAAGGCATGAAAATTATACGGGTTTTGCATATAATCAAAACTTTAAACTTGGGCGGGGCGGAGACAAATTTATTTAATTTGGTTAATGCCATTCATAAGGATAAATTTGAATGCCACGTGGCATATTCTTATGGCGGAGCGATAGAAAAAAGGTTTCAAGCGCGTGAAGGCCTGAAGCTATTTAAATATGCTAAAGGGGATCATAAAATTAAAAGCTTAGCCAGTGTTGGGATCATAACGCGATTGGTTAAATATATCCTTAAGCATAAGATTGATATTGTGCATACGCATACTTTTAACGCGCATATCTGGGGGCTTTTCGCTGCTAAGATTACCGGCAAGAAGATTGTTGAGCACGTCCACGACTTTCGTTATTTAGAACCGGAAGATTTTAGTAAAAGACGGGGGATAAGCCGGCAGTACAAATATGTGAAATATCTGGCAAATAAATCTGACGCCGTCATCGTGTTGACAACACAGAATAAGGACTTCTTGATTGAGAAGAACCTTTATCCGTCACAACTTATAAAAAAAATACCCAATGGTATGCCTGTTGATAGTGAAGCGCATATCGTTGAACAAATGAATAATGACACTTTATTAGCTAAGTTAAAACTAAATAAGGGGCAAAAAATAATTTTAACACCTGCGCGTATTGCTTCTGAAAAGAATATAGATTTAATTTTAAGCATTGCGCTTGATGTTATAAAACAAGATGATAAGGCGGTCTTTTTAATTTGTGGGGATGGCCCGTTGCTTGAACAATTTATTACGCAGATTAAAGCACTACGATTAGAGAGTAAAATCAGGTTTATCGGTTTTTATCCTAAGATTGAAGAATTGCTAACTATAAGCGAAGTTTTTTTATTGCCGTCTTTCTTGGAGTTGCATTCTATTGCTATTTTAGAAGCACTGATGATGAAAGTCCCGGTAGTCGTTTCTACCGGAGTGGGCTGTAATGACGAATTTATTGATAATTGGCAGAATGGCGTGTTGTTGGATCCGTTTTCTGAAGTAGGTTGGGCGGAAGCCATTGTGAAATTATTAAAAGATGAACAATTAAGGAAAGGAATCGGGGAAAATGGATATAGAACGTGTTGTGATAAATTTGATGTTAATAAAACAGCAAGAGATTTAGAGGATATTTATGTTCAACTTGCCGCGCAATAGCCTGATTGCAGGCTTAAGCATAATAGTGGCCTTCTTTTTCGCCAAACTATTTATGCAGTTCTATCCGGTATTCATCAATAAACCCATCTACATATTCTCCGTGCCGGTTATATGCATCTTGTTTGTTTTATTCCTTAAGAATCCCGCTTTAATGTTGACGATAATTATTTTAAGCCGGGCATTACTTGATCCGGCCTTGAATGAAAGCAAGATTTATTTCCTGGGAATTAACGTTGGTGTGGGCGGAATGATTAACTTAATTATATTGGTCTTCTGGTGGTTTTTACATATTTCCAAACAGATCAACAAACGCAGACCGCTGCAATTAACCAAGAACTGGATGATATTTTTGTTGATCTGCGGAATAACAATAATTTATTCCCCGGAAAAAGGCGATGCTGTGAAGCTTTGGCTGAATCTGTTGACTTACGCGGCGATGTTTTATCTGCCGGTTTATTTCATCAGAGATGAATTTGATAAGAAACGCTGGCTGAAGATATTATTGTTTTCTACTGTTTTACCGGTTATCTTCGCTTATTATGACCTGTTATTCCGCGGCGGCAAATATTTCAGCGATGCCGGAATCCGCATTTATGGGACATTTACACATCCAAATATACTGGCATTTTATATCTTATTCGCCATTGTGTTGGTTTTTTATATGCTGAAGACCGGACTCTTCAAATTAAAAAGGCCGCAGAGGAATATATTAACTATTTATCTGTTTGCGCTTTTTGTCTTATTATTAGGGACAAAAACAAGAAGCGCCTGGGCTGCCTGCTGGGTGTTTTTTATCATTTATGGCTGGTTGAAGGAGAAAAAATATGTTTTCTTCTCTTTAACTGTTCCCTTTCTGTTGTTGTTGAATAAGTCTGTGTTATCCAGGCTTCAGGATTTGACTTATCACACTGCCGGTGATTTGGACAGCGGATTGAATTCCTGGGCTTGGAGAATGGAGTTATGGAAAAAAGCATTACCGGAGATTACAAGAAGTTTTCTCTGGGGGAAAGGTTTATCTTCGTTTATGAATTATTCCCGGAGTTTTATAACTACATCAGTTGGTAGAGGAATGGCAGCTCATAGCGCTTTTTTGCAAATTTTATTTGAGACCGGGATCTTCGGGACAATGGCGTTTTTGTCTATTTTCATTTCCTTGATTAGAAATACCTATCATAAGGTTAAAGGAGTTGTAACTTTTGAATCAGCTCTTTTAATCGCTTTTGTATTCAGCTATTTAGTAACTTGTTTGGGGGATAATTTACTTTATTATCTGGCGTATAATTGGTATTTCTTTTTCTTCATCGGATTAATATTGCACAGTAAAGATATCGCGGTTGAGGCTGAATAATGCGCGTAGTCAGTGTTATCGTTCCTTCATATAATTCGCATCTTACTATCGGACGAACGCTTCAGTCTGTTCTGAATCAAAATCACAGGGCGGTCAGCGAGATAATCGTGGTTGATTCTTCAGATGACGGCTTAAGTAGAGAGGTTATCTCTAAATATCACGAACGCGTTCAATTGATTCCCTTAATCAATAGAGTCTCTCCAGCGCAGGCGCGGAATCTTGGGGCTGAACGGGCAAAAGGAGAAATTCTAGTTTTTGTTGATTCCGATGTGGTATTGTCTGATGGCTGGATTGATCAGATCATTGAGGCTTACGAGAACGGGAAGATAATAGGGTGCGGCGGGATTATTTTAGATGAGATACAGGCTAACAATTGGCTGGCTATAGGCCAGTATTTGCTGCAATTCAACGAATATGTCGCACAGGGGAAAGATAGACAAAAGAAGTTCGTCCCTTCTTGTAACTTATATTGTTCTAAAGAAATCTTTGAGAAAGCAGGAGGTTTTCCGGAGATCAGGGCTTCAGAGGATGTTTTATTTTGTCTAAAGGCCGGAAAATACTCTGATATCTGGTTTATCCCCGAAGCTAAAGTTAAACATATATTCAGGGAAAGTTGGACAGGATACTTTAAGAATCAGATCGTGTTAGGTAAATATATCCTTATTTACAGAAGACGGGAGAGCAAAGGCAAATTCTATTATCTGTGGTTATGGCCATTGTTTTTGTTGCCGGTGATTATAATGTTTAAGTTCTGCAGGATCGTTTTGCGGATCCTTAGAAGCAGGCCTATTTATATATTAAAGTTTATTTACTCACTGCCGGTATTTTTAGCGGGTTTATTATTCTGGGGGATTGGTTTTACGCAGGGGGTATTCACTGATGAATAGGCTCTCTTTGAAATAGCGCCGTTGGTTTAGTAGTTTAATATATAATTAAACAGGTTGAAAGATGATAAAAATGCGTGGAGTTAAGACAGATTGTAAGTTTTATAAGGGTCACTTGCCTTGTAAACCGCATAAGGCGCGAGGAATAGTTTGTCAAAAGTGCGAGGTTTATCAGAAACTTGGTAAACGCATTCTGATCATAAAACTTGGCGCGGCCGGCGACGTGATCCGGACGACGCCTTTGTTAAGTAAAATAAGAGAAAAATATCCAAACGCGGAAGTGGTTTGGTTAACCTGTTTCCCTGAATTAGTGCCGGGGAGAATAGTTAACAAAACCTTGAATTTTGAATTGAAGAATATGCTTTGGCTATCCGGGCAGAAATTCGATTGGCTGATCAATTTGGACAAGGATGACGAAGCTATCGCCTTGGCAGAAAAGATAAGGGCCGGTAAGAAAAGCGGATTCGGTATGGATGCCAGAGGCAAATGCCGGCCTTTAGGGAATAAAGCCGCATTTGATAAGTGGCAGACGGGCTTATGGGATGATCTGAATAAGACCAATACCAGAAATTATATGCAGGAAATATTCTCTATTTGCGGTTTTGAATTCAGCGGGGAAGAATATATCCTTGAGAAGAAAGTTTCTTTGCAGTGGCCGGGAATAGATAAAAGCAAAAGGGTTATTGGCTTGAATACCGGCTGCGGAGGGCGATGGATCACTCGATTATGGAGCAATGACAATTGGATTGATTTGGCTGTTTTGCTTAAGAATCACGGCCTTGAAGTTGTCTTATTGGGAGGGCCGCAGGAACACGAGAAGAATTTGGCTATCGCTAAGAAAGCTGATGTGAAATATCCCGGGTATTTTGATTTTTCCGGGTTTATCGATCTTGTGGATCAGTGTGATACAATCGTAAGCCAGGTCACTATGGCTATGCATATAGCTATTGGACTGAAAAAGACACTGGTTTTAATTAATAATATATTCAATAAACACGAATTCTTTCTGTACAATAGAGGGATCATTCTCGAGCCGGAGTTGAAATGCCTGGGTTGTTTTAAACAGAGATTTGACAAAAGTTGTCCGGTTATTAATTGTATGGATTTAATCATTCCTAAAACAGTATTTGAGAAAATCATTTCTTAAGTGAGCGGACACTACTCTTGTAGAGTAAATATTCTCGGTATCTTCATTCATAACCTTACTATGCCGGAAGCTGTGCAATCCGTGCGTAAGCTGATCTTAGAGAAAACTCCTTCGATTATTGTAACCCCTAATGTGGATGTCCTGGCGCAAACAAGCAGAAACATTGATTTTAAGAATTTATATCGCAGATCGGATTTAATTGTGGCCGATGGTATGCCATTGGTCTGGGCCGCGCGATTACTTGGAACGCCTTTAAAAACGAGAGTCAGCGGGGCAGATTTGTTTCCGAATATCTGTAAAATGGCCGCGGAACAAGGCTATTCTGTGTTCCTTTTAGGCGGAAAGCCGGATGCGGCTAAATTGACTTCTGAAAGGCTTATGAAAGAATATCCCGGTTTGAAAGTGTCCGGCATATATTGCCCGCCTTATGGCTTTGAAAATAATGAGCAGGAGAATGCTAAGATCATTAGGATGTTAAAAGATGCCAAGCCGGATGTCCTTTTTGTCGGGTTAGGAACCCCGAAACAGGAGAAATGGATATTTGAATATAAAGAGTTGTATGGTGTTCCGGTTTCTATGTGCGTGGGGGGGAGTTTCGAACTTTATTGCGGTATGTTAAAACGCGCTCCGCTATGGATGCAGCGTATTGGTTTGGAATGGTTATGGCGGTTGATGATTGAACCGAGACGGTTGTGGAAAAGATATCTGGTGGATGATCTGGTATTTGTTAAAATGGTTTTTCGGCAGATACTTAATAAAAGGAGCGTCGGATGCGTTTAACGCTTGGTATATTGTTTATAGCGGCAATTCTATTAGGCGGGAGTCTTGCTTTTGCTGGTGATTCCCATTGGGAATTCTGCGGATGGTATGGCGGCGGATGTTATCCAAACGTGGAGTTTGATCCGAATGTAAAGAACAGGGTTTATCTTACTTCCGACGTAGCGGGGATATGGAGAAGCGATGATTTGGGGGAGAATTGGCAGTTTATCAACAATGGCCTGGGGTATATGAATGTGGCTGTTTTGTCGGCCGCCAGGAATTATCCCGGGGTATTATACGCGGGGACAAAAGGCGGGTTGTTTGTTTCACAGGATTCAGGAGATACCTGGAACTCCTGCGGCGATTATTCCGGCGGGATCAAATTTGACCGGCCGGGTAGTTACCGGAGCATTGCCGTGTCCGCTTATTCCACAGGTAAAGTATGCGCGGGGACAAACAGCGGTGATGTATTGTACTCGGAGAATTACGGCAAGACCTGGAAAGCCTTGGGTGGTAAGGCAAAGCCTTTTAATAAAGAAGAACTGATAACCGCCGTTATTTTCGATAAACAAGATAAGAATCTCTGGGTAGGTTCCAAAGACGGTATCGCCAGGTTTAACTTCCAAGACAAACGCTGGACAAAAAATGAAAAGACCCCGGTTAATGTCTTTGATCTATCAATTTCTTCAGACAATCCGGCTTTAATATACGCCGCCGCGGGTAACGCTCTCTGGCGTTCTGCTGATGAGGGGCATACTTGGGAAATCGTCGAACAGTTATCGGCGTCAAGTAAGGTGCTCCGTGTTGCAATATCGGAAAAGATATTGGGAATAGCCTGGGAAAGAGATTGGAAAGGCGGTGTTTTGGTAAGTTCCGATGGTGGAAAGAATTGGGAACCTGTGGATGAGGCGATAAGTCCTAATAAGACGGCAGATCCGACACGCGCCTGGGCGAACGGCGGCGGAAGGCCGACGGCTTTAAAGATAGATCCGTTCAATAATAACGTTCTTTCTAGGACAGATTGGTGGGGAGTGTTTCGTAGTGATGACGCCGGTAAGAGTTGGCAGGAAAAAATAACCGGAGCCCCGAATACCGTAGGCAGCGATATCGTTTTTGATGAAAAAGGATGTTTATATGTAGCTACGATGGATAACGGTTTGTTAAAGAGTGAAGACAACGGAAAAAGTTATTTACCTGTTTATCCGCAAAGAGGCTACAAAGATGATATAAACGGACATACCTGGAGAGTGTCGTCTTTAGGGGGAGAGAGAATGATCGCCACAGCGTCTCCCTGGGGCAGAAACATAAACCAAGTTATCTTAAGTAATGATGGCGGCAAGACCTTTGAAGTCACCAGGCAGGGATTGCCGGAAAATCGCCCTAAAGTAAATACTATGTGGGGACAAGGCTATCCGCGCGCGCTGGCGGTCGACCCTAATAATAAGGATACGGTTTATCTTGGAATAGACGGGGATGACGGCGGCGGTATATTCAGGTCGCTGGATGCGGGGAAGACGTGGACGAGGCTGGAATCCCAGCCGGATTCAACTCGTATTTACAATGCCTTGAGTGTGGATCCCACCGATTCTAAGAGAATTATCTGGGGAGCCTGCGGTAAATGGGGGGGCGTATATTTAAGCGAAAATGCCGGTAAGAAATGGCGATGCACGCTTGCTGAAATGGATTGGGTGTTTGACAGCGCGATAAGTAAAGACGGAATTATGTATGCGGCAGGGGATAAGTCCGGGCCTTGCCTTTATGTCTCTAATAATCACGGAAAAAGCTGGAAGCTTTTAAAGAAATTTCCCGGTAACGGGACCGCGGAAGCAATAGCCATTGATCCGGCAAATCCTAAAAAAATCGCGGTGAGTTTAGTGCAATGGAGTGGAACAAATGATGGCAGGATCTATTTGAGCTTAGACGGCGGCAGTAATTGGCAGGATATTAGCGGAGATCTGCCGCCCGGAGCAGGGGCAGCGGCTATGACTTTCAGTCCCGACGGCACATATTTATATATTACCCGGTATGCCGGGGGAGTTTATCGGTTTAAGTTGTAATAAGTTCAGTCGGCGCCATATTTCTTACCACAGGAGACGGATGAATATACTTATTCTCGCGTTGGAAGAAGATTTCGCTTTGGTGCTTTTGCGGGCGTTGAAGTCTTCCGGGATGAGATGTTATGTCTGGGGTGTTGAAGGGTTTTATTCGGTACAACTCTCCAGGTATTGCCGCGGGTATGCCGGATCAGCGCGGTCTGAATTTACCAATCCTTCGCAGGGTTCGATTAGCAGGATCAACCGTCTTTGTGATAAGAAGAAAATAGATCTGGTTCTGGCCGCGGATGTCGGAGGCGCGCAGTTGCTTTCGAAGATAAGGGATTCGATTTCTCCCGCAGTAAAGATATTTCCCACCGCCGCGTCCTCGCAGTTGGAAATGCTGCATAATAAGTGGAAGTTTGCCTGTTTCTTGAAGAATAATTCTATTCTTTCCCCCCGAACAGCTTTGTTAAGCGGACCGGAGGATATCCGGTGTCTGAACTTTACTTATCCGGTTATAGTCAAGCCGCTCGATCTTTGTAATGGGCAGGGGGTAAGAAGGTTCGATTCGTATAGGGAATTGGCCAGGTATATTAGCCATAAAGGCCGGTATAATAAACCGCCTCTGATAGTCCAGGAGTATATCCCGGGTGAGGATATTGATCTGAATATCCTGGCGGAAAACGGCAGGATCCTGGTATATTCGGTGCAAAAATGGCTGTCGGCGGAGAAAATGCGATTTGTCACGCATAAGGAAGCCGTGGATACCGGACGGAGGATCGTCGCCCGCTGTGGTTACACGGGGGTTGTCCATTTCGATATGCGGATAGACAGCAGGAACAATTCCGTGAAAGTTATTGAGTGTAATCCCAGGTTCTGGGGGTCGTTGAAGGCTTCGCATTGGAACGGTGTTGATTTTTTGGGGTCGGGAATAAAATTAGCCCGCGGGGAAAGACTACAGGAAAACCACGCGCAGGGAATGGTAACTTATATTTTGCCTGATAAGGCTTTACGCCGGGTCATCCGGGGCGATCTATCTATATTGCGAGATATGCCCAGGGAGACGGCAAGAGACATCAGGGATATAATATTCGATCCGTTGTCTTCCGCGGCGCATTTTCTGGGAATGGCCTTAAAGGCGGGTACTGGGGGCAGAAAAGAAGTCCATAGTTCACAGCCGACGGCGCAACACAGTAAATACGCGAAAGACGAAATATGAGTAACGAAAATCGAGGCGTAGTTCTTCTTCGTAAAAGATAGAATTGACAAAACCATCTTTTTATGTAAGATAAAAGTAGTTGCTATAAAAAGCGTTATAATCATTCTCCTGTCCCGCACGTGTAGTTCTTCTGTGGTTCTCTTCTTGTTGTTACTTCGACAGGCTTAGTATTACTCCTGATAAAATAATTATACTCTGGAGTACCTTGTGCAATGATTATGGAAAAGCATACCCCGCTTGGACGGGGTTAATAGGGGAGAGGTCTGTTATGAACCGTATTTCTCGTTTTCTTTTTATGTTATTGCTGGGGTTCACACTGCTGCCGCGCAGTTCATACGCCGCGGATGATAATCTTTTGCAGAATCCCGGGTTCGATTCCTGGCGCTGGAAATCACATTGGAAGGAGACTTCACCGGGTTACACGGATGTCGGCGTGACTCATTTTTCTTCTAACGTTTATTCCTCACCCAATGCGGCAAAGTTCTGGGCACATAATTACGTAATTAATAGAACGATCACGCTTTCCCAGAAGTTTTATGATATAACCTCCGGGTGGTCTTATACCGCCAGCGCTTTGATCAAGAATAACTCGGGTTCTTCGGAACTGCAGGACGGGGCATACGCTTATGTGGGACTGGAATGGTATGATAACTATAATCATAAGATAGGCTCCACCAGTCTAAGCGACCTGTTGACCGCCGCCAACGATGCCTGGGATGAATTTTCGGTGACGAGCGTCGCTCCGGATGACGCGGCATACGGGAAAATATTGCTTGGGATGTATAGCCCGGTTATGAGTTATTGCTCATCCGCGATAGTCACTTATTTCGATAATGCCTCCGTAACCGTGACCCCGGAGCCGTTGAGTTGCGTGTTGTTTTTGACCGGCGGAGCGGCGTTGTTCCTGCGCAGACGTAAGAAGGGTTCTGAGTTTTAGGTTCTGGGTTCTTCGAAAAGCTGGTTCTGGGTTCTCGGGTTTTGGTTCTAAAGAAAATAAGAAGCACGGAACACGCAACCGCGAAAACAGACCCCAGACAATCTACGTATAAAGAAATAGTCCATTCGTCATTGCGATGCCGCCGCAGGCGGAAGAAGCAATCCAGTCCTTATAAGAGAGATTGCTTTGTCGTCCGCCCGCCACTAATGCGCTATTGAGGCTGCGCCCGCCACTGATATTTCGGCGAGGCGAGACTCCGCGCAATGACAACCTACGTATTGACGTAACAGCGCGGATGTAATAAAATAACATAATGTTGGCTTTATATCTGAATCTTTTCGTCTGGTTGTCGGCCGGGGCGTTGTATCTGCCTGTCTTCATTCAGCTTTATTCCCTGCGTTGGCAATTAATAGATTACACGCACGCCTATTTTATCCTGCCTGTGGCGCTCTGGATCGTGTGGAATAAACTTCCGTTGATCTGGGAAAAAATCAATGCTCCGCGCAAAAGTGCGGAAAGACTGCAGGCGGCGCTGTATTTTCTTGTTTTTGCCGCAGGGGTATTGTTGTTTGTCTTAGGCTGGAGGCAGGATTTTCTGTTTATTACCACCTTATCGCTTATCCCGTTGTCGGCAGGCCTGATCGGGTTCCTTTACGGGAGCGCGGTATTGAAAGAAGTGCTTTTTCCTGTCGGGTATTTATTACTGCTTGTTCCGCCGCCTCTGGGCATTATTGATCAGGTAACCCTGCCTTTGCGGTATTGGGTTTCTTACGCGGCGGCAGGGGTGTTGAAGATAATGCATTATCCGGTCAGCCGCGAAGGCACGCTGATCTTTATCGGGCAGAGGCAGATATTGGTAGGGGATGCTTGCAGCGGGCTGCGTTCATTGATAACGATGCTGGCGCTGGCGTTGCTTTACGCTTACCTGAACCGGGGGAGTTTAAGAAAGAAAATAATCCTGGTTTTATGCGCGGTGCCGCTGGCGTTGCTGGGAAATCTGGTTAGGATAATTTCGATGTGCCTGGTGACATTTTATTTCGGGGAGAACGCCGGGCAGAGGTATTTTCACGATTATTCCGGCATCGCCGTTTTTATTCTGGCGATCCTGGCCCTGGCGGGGATAGATTTGTTATTGAAAGAAGGGAAGAGCCATGCCAAGAATTAAGGCGGTATTGGCGCTGGCAGTCCTGCTTACGGCGTTGAGCCTGGCATTTTTACTGCCTAAGCCGCGTTATTCCGGAGTGGGTATCCTGCAGAGGCTGGATATTCCTGCGGCGATGACCGGCTGGCTAAGCAGGGATTTCTCCGGCGAGATCAACCTGATGGATGAGCGCTACCGTTTTGTCAGCGGCGCCTTTTCGCGCGAATACGTAAACCGTTATAATGAGAGCCTGATTTTTATCGTGCTCGACGCGGGCAATTTTCATAATCCCAAGACTTGTTTCCGGATGTCCGGGGCGCAGGTGCGGGAACTGTCCGGGACGGTGTTCGTGATCAAAGGACGCCGGGTGCCGGCGCGGGTGGTTTATACCGAGGCAAGAGGCAGGGGGACTTTAATAGTTTACTGGATGTGCATTGACGGTAAACTTGCCGATTGGGCCGGCCAGAAATTCAAAGAATTCCAGTATATGCTTTTCAATAAGAAAAAAGCCGGTTTAATGGTGCGGATGGACATTCCGGTGACCACGGATACGGTCGACCTTTCTTTGAAACTGGCGGGGGAATTTCTGCGCGACCTTTCTAATTCCCTGGATGATGAGCAGTTGGGGTATTTGTTCGGAGCGCCTTTAAAAAAGGGTTCTGGGTTATAGGTCCCTCGAAGAACTGGTTCTGGGTTTTGGGTTCTATGTTCTGGGAAGGACACTGTTACGAAGGACGAGCGACGAAGCACCTTGCGCAGGCCGGAGTTACGCAAGTATTCACCAGTGTGAAGATGAGGAGCGAAGCCTCGCCAATCTCTGTGGTGGACGAAGTCTCATCAACGCATCAGTGGCGGACGGACGACAAAGCAATCTCTCTATAAGGACGAGATTGCTTCTCCCGCCTTTGGCGGTATCGCAATGACGAGTGGCCTGTTTCTTTAAACGTGGATTGTCTGGGGTCTGTTTTCGCGGTTGCGTGTTCCGTGCTTCTTATTTTCTTTAGAACCCAGAACCCAGAACCAGTCTTTTTTCCCTTGACAAAAGAGTGGGATATGTGTATTTTAGCCATATGTTAAATAATAAAGGTAAAAAAGTATTATTTGCGGTTATAGCCCTGCTCTTGTTTGCCGCGCAGCCGGGGGCGAAGGCTTGGGCGGCGACTGGCGATTATGCCGCGTTCTATACGGTGGCGAGTTCCGGCTCTACCAGTGCAACTTCCGAGTTTAATTTGGATAGTAAACCCTGGCTGTATCTCAAGTTTAATACGACTGATGATATCGTAAATAGCGTAAGTTGGTCTACCCCGGAGAGTTTTGATGTCGCAACCTCGCCTGTTGTGGTAGAAAATCTTACCAGCACTTACAGCGAATACTGGATTTCGATGAGCGACGCGGATTGGAATACTTATGCGGCAACCGGGGAATGGAATGTGGCCGCGCTTTCAAGATCCGGCTTAAAAGGGAGTTATACTTACTATATTCAAGATAAAGATTTTACCGTCACTCCCGAACCGTTAAGTTGCGTGTTATTCTTGACCGGCGGCGGGTTGCTTGTGGCCTTGAAAAGAAAACGTAAGTTAGTTAAGGCGTAAGAGAGTACTTGATTATCCGTCCGCAAGCGGGATTAGGCGGAACAATGCGGCGGTTTTTTATTCTCCTACGCAGCCCTTCCCCAGTTTTTAGGCTTGGGGATGAATACGCAGGATGAAAACGTATCGGTAGGTACAGAAATTTTCTGCTTCGGAGGAATTTAGCTCAAACAACAGAGAACCCCCGAGTGCCTGTCCTGAGCAAGGTCGAAGGATTAGCTCGGGGAATTTTATTGCGCTGTTCGTAAGCTAATTTAGAAAGGTTTGTTACAAAATGTTGAAACTCAAGCTGATTTCTTCATTGGGAATATTCTTAGTAAGTTGTTTTTCGGTATCTTTGCCAACGGCATCAGCTGAATCTTCCCCGTCTTCCTTATTTGATAAATTCTATGGGGATTTGCTTTATACTAACGGGCAGGAAGCCTGGATAACATTTGATGCTGAATATTGGGAAGATATAGTAGGAGTTGGTAGTTGGAATGTAACGGCATCTCTTTCCGGATATGAAGGGACAACATCTTTTGAGGTTACCTCTTCTCCCACCGTTACCCCCGAACCGATATCTGCAACTTTATTCCTCACCGGCGGCGCGGCGTTGTTTCTGCGCAAACGTAAAAAGGGTTCTGGGTTTTAGGAACAGAAAAGAAGTCCACAGTCGCTGGTCCATAGACAAAAACAGAGGGATGAAAGATACAGAAGCACGAGGCACGAAAGATACGGATAAGACAAGAAGCATGAGGCGCTAAGGACGTAACCGCAAAAACAAACCACAGGCAATCCACGTTTAAAAAACAGTCCACTCGTCATTGCGATAATGCCGCAGGCGGGAGAAGCAATCCAATCCGCGCAATTGTTGTTTAAACAACTATACCGCAAGGTGTTACGTCCATAGTTAAAAAATAATATTTGACAGTTTTGCCTGTCGGCAGTAAAATGTTACAAATCCCGTAAAGGGTGGGAGTCACAGTAGTTCAGCATTATATAGCCTTTTCGGCTATAAGAATTATCCTTCGGTTGTTTTTTCTGCAGTCGGCGTTTAGCAGGATGAAGGCCGGAAGGCTCCCTTCGGTTTCCCTCATATTACTCTTCAAGGAGCGGCTATAATGAAAGAAATACGTATTCACGCAAGGGCGGGACAGGGCGCCATTACCACGGCTTCATTGCTGGGGTATGTTTATTTCCTGCAGGGGAA
>Ga0074198_1000319_pt1 | contig 57458 bp, 87 predicted proteins | sample EPASupsiteSAE323_FD_64527 | JGI IMG/M metagenome (GOLD analysis project Ga0074198, IMG submission 64527) | Bioremediated contaminated groundwater from EPA Superfund site, New Mexico - Sample SAE3-23 | ecosystem: Environmental > Aquatic > Deep subsurface > Groundwater > Contaminated ... | reverse complement strand
ATGCAGAGGGGGGGTCTGTTTGGCGGGACCCCTCCCCTATCACCTTCTTATAGATGCCTAAGACATTTAGTTTAATTATTTCATCAATAGCTGATGTGATGGCGAGTGTTTCATCCGCTTCTGATAATTCATCACTAGTCTTAACAATTCGTGCTAAGTAAGCACAAGTGTAGTAACCTTTCGACTCATCAAACTTTTGCCATTCATCAAACTGTGTGAAAGGATTGAAAGGATTGTCAGCTGTTGTTAACATTACAGCCTTTGATTGTTCTATTGTGTCTTCTTCATTCATGTCCATAAAGCTGCTCCTTTCATTCCTTTAAAGCTTTAGATAGAACAGATGTTGAGATTCCTAAAGACTCAGCAACTTCTGCTTGTGTTAGGCCAGATGCTAACATAGACTTAGCCCTGCCTAATCTAGATGTGCTCATAGATGTTGTTGTCCTTGGCGTAGCCAACTGTTTGATCTGATCAAGATTAGCATTCTGTAGAATCTGTGATAGTTTAGATGGGCTTATAGCTCCTGCTTGTATAGCGTCCCATTCCTTATCAGTAATCTCAATCATGTTCTTCTTAGCCCCTGTACGTGCACGAGCCTCTGCTAGGGCCGCATTACGGACCTTTTTGACATCATCGTGATCCATATCGGGGTTGGCCTGCTTCTTACGGGTTACTATAGAGTTGGCCATTATTTGAGCTTGCCTCTCTATAGGCTTATTCATTAATGCCACATTCAACTTAGCATTAAGGGTGTCTACTTCATGACTATAAGTCGATTTAGCAGATGGACTATAAGGAGTGGGCACTACTGACAAAGCATTACGTCTAGCCTCATTAGCAAGGGTTTTTAAGCCATTTGCATATCCTGCATAAACCTGTTCTATTTGTCTTCCTGATGACAAGGTAAATGCATCATCTGTTTCAGCCATTTTTGTAGACGATGATGTTTTCTGAATGGTCTTACCTTTTCCATTAACATAAGATTCTTCTGTATACGAATAAATCTTCTTCCCAGTGTTCGGATCTATATTTACAGTAGCCTTACGTTGAGGAACTCTTATTTCAGAACTTGCTTTGGATATGATAGTGGACGCTCCACCACGTTTTCCATTTTGATATTTTTCAGCCAAAGCAGATATACCATTATCGATATAAGACTGCTTATAATTGAGGTTGTGCTTTTCAGAATCGATAACCACCATAGAGTGTCGAACGGCTCTTGCAATTTCATCAAGATTTGCTCCCTTAATGGTCATGTCAGTAATAAGATTGGAAACTTCACCCATTTTTGTTTGCTTGGTTTGTGGCTTGATAGGTGTCATTCCAGGATAACCAGGATAAGCTTCGATTGGGTCAAAGTTTGTAAGTCCTTTAAGATCCTTTGTTGATTTAAATAAACCATTGTTGTTTGGAATAACAATAACCGTATCTCCATCAAAGTCTGCTCCTGAAAGCTTTTGTGCAATTTTTGGATTTATACCGATAGCATCGGGCGCATTTTCCATGACAGATTTGGCTGATCTCGATTTGTTATTGACAGTAACTTGAGGTATCTCAAAAGTTCCTCCATGAGGATGACGAATAAGAACAACTGTTTCACCATCTCTAAAAGTAGGAGCATAAATCTCATTTTCTTTAAGCGATGGAATTGGAAGAATAACTTTTGAAGCTTGTCTCGGCATACCGGCAGCCTTAAGATGAACTGCCGACGAATCGCAATCATCAGAAAATGCCAAAAGTAATTGCTTTTTGACAACTGGATTAGTTAAAGACATTATCTCAGAATACTCTTCTTGTTTCTCTTGAAGACCTAGATCCAATTGGCGTTTTGCCAAGGGAACCGTTTGTTTTGAAAGAACTTGTGAGGATATGGTTTTTGACCAGGATTCCCAATCTCCTTCTTCATTGACAATATTCAGAGCACCTCGTTGTCCGCCCTCTTTGATAGTCGAACCAAATGGATTATCTTGATCGATGTTTCCATCCATGTCTTTCTTCATTTTCTTAAGAGCGTCGAGTTTGTTTCCGGTGTTGTCTTTATTAGTATTAAAGACCACATCTACGCCATCTGGCATTTTATCGCTATAGATAGCCATGCCTTTTAGATAATGTGATCCATCAACACCAATTCGAACTTGTGCATATTTGGCGCCGCCAATGTCTAAATCTTCGACGCCACGACGAAGTTCTATAACACCATCTTTTAGCTTTCCACCATCGTTTCCATATCGAACCTCAAGTCGAGATGAGTTAATACTTTTTATTGGGTCTAAACCCAAATCAGATTTATAAGATCTTCCATAATCATCAGAAACCATACTTAGACTTTTTATCTTACTAAAATCTTCTGGTCTGACAATTTCTTTCCATTCTGTATCGGGAGTTCCTAAAACCTTAACGATAGTGAATTGACCAGGCATTCCAAGTTGTGGAACATTAACTCGGTGAACCTTATATCCCTGTTCCTGAAGTTCAGCTATTGCGGTGTTTAATTTGGTTCTGCTGACTCCGACGTGATTTTCGATTCCGGCGCCAACATCAATAAATCTCTTTTGATCGACGCTTTCTTTAAGCATTTTAGCAGTAGTGGCTGTAATAGAGGATCTTTCGGCAAGAGCCGGATCGCTTAATGAACGGACAGTAGATTCGTTAAGGTTCATTCGACGACCTATTTCCATGTTAGAATATCCACGATCTTTCATCCGAAGAACTTCTGCTGTTTGAGCAGCACGAACTTCTGCTTTTGTTAGAGACATTCTTGCTCGAAGTTGTGTGGTTTTAATTCCTTCATTTCGAGCTATGTCAACATCACTGAGTCCTTGTTTTCTTAGCTCATCAATATGGCCTCGCCAACCAATAGCACGCTGATAACTATCATCACCTGAACCCCAAGGATATCTTCCAGAGCATCTTGGTGTTCCATAATGTTTCAACTCTTCGCTCACAAGCTTATCCTCCTATTTTAGTTTTCTCAATTGCTTTGTCAAATCGGATAATCTTATCCATAATGTTGATTATAGGTTCGGGTTCTGGAATATGTATATGAACTTCGTCTAATTGATATAAACGGAGTTCGGCTTCAATTTCGGTTGGACGGTAGTCATATTCCAAACAAAATAAGGCCATGTAGACCATAAGCTGATTAAAAGAAGCAGGTGTTTCGCCAGTTTTTAAATCGTGGATTCTAAGAAAATTGTTTTTAAAGAATATAGCATCGGTTGTTCCGAAACAGTTTTCAGAATAGAACAAAGGCTGCTCTGGTTGCATCTTAAAACCAATAGCGTCGTTAACATAAGAATTCAACGTTTTATTGGATTTAGGAAGTTTTACTCCAAGACGAATTAATTTTGCAGCTAACTCATGAAGCTCGTCACCTCTCAAGGTTGCCTGGCGTTTGTTATAAACATTCACCACTTTTTCTTCGTCATAATTTATCCAATGATAGGAGCTAGCGCCTAGAAATGCGTGTCGGCCTTCTAGGTTGGAATGCTTGTTGAAGTTCATATAGGACCGCCTCTCTGTTTTCAGGGCAGATCATAGAAGCAAAAGACATGTCATCCAAAACTTCAAGATAATATTCTTGGTTTGGTTGATATCTCTCATGAATACTTTTTTTTCCTTCAAGACATGCCCACATGTTTTGATATAAGATAGTGATATCTGGAAACCCCTGAATTTCGTTTGCGTCATTATGCAAAACAAAACACCCAGGAAAAAGGTCATGCAATTCCCGAATTAATTCAGTTTTAAATTTTCCTTCAAGCATATGAGTAGCCTCCTTTCATAAAGAAAAGGATAGAAATCCTATCCCTTCTATTAGAGGCCATGTTTTTGACGCGAGGACCTATGCTGCCATAAATCGATTCTCATTAAAATCACGTTTGTTGTCAAAAGCTTTTTGTATTGCCAAATCAATCATAGAATTAGACCTTAGATAGAAATAATACAAATCCGAGAAAGGAGTATTGAGACGATCAATTCGTCCAGCAGCTTGTATTGTTGCTTTATAAGAGTAATTTTGAGAGAAGAATATGATTGTATCAGTTTCTATACAATTCCATCCTTCTGCTCCAGCTGCGTATTGAACAATATACATCCAATTATTGGTTTTTGGTATTTGCTCATGTTTGTGACCATTCCATTGCGCTACTGGAATATTTTTTTCTTTTGCCAACTCCAATAAAAGATCTCTCTCATAATTGAAGTTATAGAAGACGATAGATTTTGGATGCAGTTCTAATAATTGGTCAAGTATATCGATTCGTCTTGGGTCACTGTTCACCACACGACGCATTAGATAACAAAGTTCTCCAACATCTTTTACTGGACATTTGTCATATATATTCCATCGTTTAATCATAACGGTGTTGAACATTTCCCTATCAAAAGGAACCGGAACATTTTTATCATGAGCGATAGTTCTTTTTTCATACCGCATATTGACTATAATTGAATCTCTTAAACGGGCCAACAACGGTGTAGCAATATAATGATCAATTTTTGGAAATTTGGAGAAGTTACTATACACTACATGGCTTCTAATAAACTCAGTTCGGTTTTTGTAAAAACCATTAGCGATGAATGCTGGTACATAATCAAGCCAAGTATCGCCTGGTGTGGCACTTAAAAGAATCCATTGATTATTTTTTGCAATTTTTAAGAAAGCTTTAACCCATGCGCCAGAACCGATAACTCGTTGCTCGTCAAAAAGAAAGAATGCGTCTTTGACGCTAGCGTATTTTTCAATGTTGTTCCAAGAGTCAATTATAACCCCAACTCCGCAAACGCTTTCCTCTCTATTGGTTGATAGAAGAAACGGTGCGCACTCAACTTCCCATTCTTTACAATCCCTTTTTCTTGCGGTAGTAATAATGTAAAGATCCATTGGTTTTTTAAACGGTGAAAATCCACCCTCGCCGTTGACCTGTATTTTTCCACCACAAGCTTTGTAATAGTAACCGAGTCCAGTTCTAGATTTTCCGGAACCAACACCGCCAACTAGAATGTTTCCATTTTTTAATTTCTCGATGGCTTCCTTCTGGTGTTCATATAATTCCACAGCCATAAGTTATGCCTCCTTTCTTAATAATACAAGAGGGCGCTAAGGTTGGTTAACGCCCTCTAGATTCTTTATGATTAACTATTCAAAGTATCATGTTCATGGCAATGGCCATCGCAAGCATCACAATTGCCGCAGCCGCCAATAACATCAGCAGCACTATCCGGAACATTCCGATATTTCTTTTCAAACTCATCCTCGACAATGGTAACATACATCGCTTTGACATATGCTTTGACGCCGGTCTTACCGTTGACATCCCAGTTGTACGGACGAATAACAAGATCGATTTTCTTGATTTCGGCCCAGTCAAGGATAGATACTGATTCATCATCAAGAACGGTCTGACCCTTGTCACTGATGATTAACATCTTTGGCGGCATATTCTTAAAGCTTACTTCAACCTGCAAATAGCCCTGCTTTTCATCTACCTCTTCGCGGGGTTCAAGCCAACGAACATTCCAACCATCTTCTTCGAGACGGACGGCCAATTCATAGTCAAGCATTGCGCAGAAATTTCTTCTTCCGGCAGGATTAAACTTTCCTTCTTTTCCTGAGAAATTGCGGAATGCTATACGAGCATCCGAGATTGTGATGTTGTCTTTAATAAACGACATAATTAGTGCTCCTTTCAAAATGGCAGGCAGTCATGACCTGCTCTGCATGTGTATTTTCCTTCTTCTGTGACATAACCTTTGCCCCATTCTTTACAGCCATGACAAGTAGGTTTGCCACATGGCATATCCCAAGGAGGGGTGTCGTCAAAGCCTACGGGGTTTTCCTCTACGGTTTCTATAATTGAATCTGAAACAAATCTTTCAAAGTCGCCATATTTAGCAATGGTGTCGATAGCATCATCCACCAACTCGTTATAATAACTTAAATCGATACTGTCTTCTAACCCGAGTTCTTTTACCATTTCTGCTTCTAACCATCGGTAACCCTTTGCTCCTGTGGCCGAGCCATACTTTCCGTCTTTTTCACGGCATAGCACTCCCCCGCCATGACCTGGTAATATTGGACAGAAAGCACCAGCTTTGCCTACAAAGTGATAATCATGTTCTCCATTTGGAAGATTTTCGTTCATGTCCAAATATAGGGCAGAGGTTACTGTTTTAGTTTCAAACAAATCTGTAAAACCTATTGGCTTCTGCGAGAATAAAGTCTTGAAGACATATGGCTGCGCAAACTGAGTTCCGGTTGGTGTCCATTCACCAGGATGTTTGGAGACATCATCTGGAACATATCCATATAATTCCTTGCATCTTTCAGGTGTGGAATATTGAGCGATATATACCGCGTCATTCACCAAACAGATTTTTGCATATGTCGCCTCATGCTCAAAGGTGTATCCATACTGTTTTCCAAAATCCATCACAAACTGAATTATTTCTGGAGTTGCTCCTGGAATTTTGATGGAGTCGGTCTTAATATGGATAGCGGAGAAACCTCTTTCCTCAACAGCGCGCTTCAATGTGATCATAAATAATGCTCCACGTTTTGCTACGATATTGTCTTTGTTTCTAGGGTCACGGAACTTGTTATCAAATTTTGCTGATGTCAACCCATAAACAGAGTTAATGGCGGTTTTAAGGGCGTTGGCTAAGTCCTTGGCTGTCAACTCTCCATCTATTACTTTCTGAATATACGGAGTTAACTTTCCATCTAGCATCTTGTTGACTTCATCCCAAGCTTTGTGCTTTATACTTACTCGACCTTCCACAATCTCCTGGAATCGAGTTGTGAACTCAACGCCAAATACGACTTCTGCGATGGCACTGTGAGGATGCATTGACACTACGTCCAGAACTGCTGCATCGATATACATTCCGGGTTCTGCATGGACCCATCCACCTTCTCCGACTTCCTCATCCATATATATAGATTTGCCGTTATCAAAGGTATATCCTTCAAAGTATGGAAGTAAACTCTGAGCCTTACCATGACGTTGAGACATCATCTCAGGACACGCCTTAGTTAAGAAATCAAGCATCTCATCATCAAGCTTATGAACGGGTTCAGCCAAATTACGCCAATGGAATTGGTCTTGCGGTTTCCGACACTTCCCAAATATGATTTCAGTTGTTAACATGTTGGTTGTATCATTAACACACATGCCTGCTAAGTCAGCCAGAATTTGTCTAGCTAACCAGTCTGCTGATAAGTAATCAAACGTTGCTTCTGTTGCCTCAACGTCATTACAGCAATAGTCCGCGACAAGATCCCAAAGTTCCTCGGGAACGGGTTGATCCCAAGGTAAGCCGAGTTCCTGATGATGGATGCCGAGTTCAATCTCAAACTTCTTCAAGCTCTTTTTGTTGCCGGCTGATGCAAAGTCAAAGACGTCGGTATAGGATATGTTGTATGCTTCGCCAAAGAAGCAGTTACGACTACCGCTAATAATTTTCTGACTGAGTTCATAAAGCTGGTGGTTATCATACCCAATATATCGAGCATACAGAATATGGTTATCATATCGGCGACAGTTAAAACCAACAAGTGAGAACTTCAACAGCGCTTCAATTTCGGAACCTGTTGGGTTTATCATTTTAACACAGGCTCCACCTTTTCGCTTCCAAACAACGACAAATAAATTAGGAAAGACTTCAACATCATAGAATATGAGGTCGTTACGGTTAACCGCTTCTTTTGGATCACTATGTTCTTCAGAAGCAAACTGCATCTTTTGAACGAGCTTAATGCAATAGTCAGGCTGATTGCTAGAGTTGTTTGCAAATGCAAGAATCTTCGGACGCATATCTGTAACATCATACTTCATGCCAGACGTATAAGCATCATCTAGAATCTTATAAATGAAATCAATGCTTGGTTTTGTTCCTTGGTGAATTTCTTTATTCAGGTTCCTAACAATAAGGTCACGAATACCTTTCTCGCTACGAACCGTTTCAAAGTTAATCATTTTTTCTCCTTTCAATGGTAATCCACTACTGAGAGTTGCTATTTGAAAATTGTTGCATTTGGATAGTTTTCTTCTTAACGACGCTTGACCAGAGAAAACCTTAATCTCGATGCCTTCTGAATAAACTCTGCTGAGTCTACTAACATCTCCGTCATAAATATAATGAAGATGTATACCGGCTCCACTCTTACTGAACTCAGCATATGTAGTAGGCCACTTACTAGCAGCCTCTAAGTTTAGAGCCATAGATTTACTTCCACTTGAATCCTTTAAATCAAAGTCGATGACAATATGATTCTCAGGAAGTCGGACATAATGTGTCTTTCTGGTATCGAGGTCAGACAACTTGGTGGTTACTTCAACCCAAGCTTTGGCAGGGATATCGGTCGAGGTTGCGTATTGTGCTGGATAATCTGCCATAATATCATCCAACTTAGAAACCTCATCGTCCAGGACAAGTGAATATGGGGCTTCTGATTTTGGTGCTTCCCCTTGATTGAATTTACCAGAAAGAAAGCCCGAATAATAGCTTCTAAGCTGCTTTCCGTCAATTCTCGTGCGGTCTGAGAACTCTTCAAAATATGATTTCAACTCCTCTCTGAATTTGTGTTTGGCTAATTTGTACTCTACAAGTGCCTCATCACAATATTGCTTATACATCTCGTAGGCTTGATTAAGGCTGACCCCATTCTGTTCCTTAAATGTGTGGTAGTTATCCTCAACAAAGTTAAAGAACACATCTGTCTGATACATCATCTCCAACGGACGATAATTTGAGTAGTAGTTCTTACCCAAAGAACGATAGACGCCAAGACAGTGATGTGCAATTGCACCTAACTCAAAATCTATTTGACTAATCAGAGTGTGGTATCTCTGTGCAGACACCTTATGCCCGCTCGGACGAACATCAATCAGTCTTCGAATGATGCCTGACTTAGCGTCGGTTATCTTAACCGGTTTATTTGTGCCCATAAATAAGAAAGCATTAGACCTTGCTGTGTATGATGGTTTATACTTCTCGTTCATTGTCATCTCTTCGTGAGATATGATTGAGTTTAATTTTGTATTATCCTCAATCTTGGAAAGGTCACCATCGTGCTGGATTGCTACTAGTGGGTTTGCTTTGAACACTTCTGTTGAAAAGGCATTGGATGCTGACGTAAGGGCCTTTGCTTCAAACGTCGTATAATAACCCTCAAACAGTTTTTGAACAATATTAAGAAAAGTTGACTTACCTGAACCGGCCTCGCCATATAACACAATAAACTTCTGAATATGTTTTGCGTCTCCAGCAATTATTGCTCCTACAGCCCACTCAAGTTTTTTTCTTTCCTCTTCGTCATACAGAGTACTAATTAATTCATCATACGCCTCAATACAGCCTTCTTCCAAAGGATATGGAAGTCTACGGCTAACATAATTGTTCTTCTTGATAACTGTATTAGCAAATGTAAGATTCTCATCTAGTTGATGTGAGGTATCAAACATCTCTTTCATAAACAAGCGATAGTTACGCCAAGTGTTGGATGAAAAGGATATCATCCGCTTAATGTCTATTTCGCCCTGCCAAGTTTTCTGTCGTTCATCTCGGTATCTCTCCAAGTCTTGATCTACTAAACGCTGAACATCGGCTTCATCGGTAGACCAAATTTGTCGTGCTTCATCCCATATGGCATAAAATGATCTCCCGCGAATCATCAAATCTTTAGAATGGATTGGACTAAAGTCAGGATATACTTCCAGAGCCTTAAACTTCTTCTTCTCGAAGTCGTTCTCCATACTACGATTCTGCGTACGTTCCTTAATTTGATAGAAATCCACGGGATACCTCCTTTCACGTATTTCTTGTATAAATGTGACACTGTGCCAAGTCACAACGTTTTTCATAAACTTTTTATATTATAATTATTTTTTTCCACGATAGAGTTATAAGAAAAAAGTGTCACAATGGCACAAATGACCCTCAAACCCTTGAAAACACTGGGTTTTTTGTGTGCCACTTCGTTTTTAAAAGTGTCACAATGTGCCAGAAAAGTGGCACAGAACTCCTAAATTGGATAGTTTTCAATGACCCAAGCACTCATCTGATACCATATTTCTATCCGTCTTTGGTCTCCGTGTGCCACTTTTAGTGGGAACAGTCCGCCGCTTCCGTTCGTAGAATACCCTCGTTCTAACAAGTTCTGAACCCGAATATCAAGCTCTTCGACGCTGCCGTGACGAGGATATAGCACATTATCACACCACTCGAGACCTAAATTATCGATCAAAACCCAGAACCATTCACATGCTGGACGTTCGTAGCGGCCTCCCAAGAGCTCAAACTCGAGTCGATAGGCCACTCCGATAAGCATTTCTAAGACTGTGCAAGGACTGGTTGGCAAAGAAGCGGACCCTTGTGGGCCCACCTCATCTATAAATATGGTGCGCAATTGTTCGCCGTCTGCGCCTCTGTTGTCATCATTGGGAACTAACGAATAGAACTCGATCCCATGCAAATGTTCCAAGAGACGGCCATATTCGTAGACCCTCCCAACAATACTACAGAGGAATACGAAGTATCTATTCTTCACCATTAGCCCTCCTTTGTTGTCTCTTCTCGTAAGTCTCACGTGGGCTCATAGCCTTGTGAGGAACACCCTGAACGACTTCTGCATAACTGCTACGGACAACACAGATTTCATAGTCTATGGCAAGACGTTCATTCCTTACCCAGGCTGCCGACGAATTTTCGAGAGCCTTGAAGCAGTCATAACCGACCGTACCAGCAATGTCATCCATAACTTGCTCATGCTCATCACAAAGAACATCGTCAAGCATGTAGTAATATATGGAGACCTTGTCATGATGGATAAACTCATCGTTATACTCCTCGGAGGAGATTACGTATGGCTGAGTTCTGTCAATGTCAGAAAGGTCCCGCTCAGCAGGTTGGCCCTCTATTTCGCCTTCGGCATAACCGGCTGCGTCCGTAAGAGGCTCTGGCTGTCTGTCAAAGACGTTGTAATGCTCAATCGAGCTTTTACCGATACCGAGTTGCTCTCTCATATTTTCTTTTGCCATATCGTGGTAAGCCACCTTGGCGCCGGGGCGAACCTGGTCCGGACGTACAACTACAGAAGGTTTTCTGGTTACCTCGAGCTGTTCTTCCACAGAAGCGTCGAGCATTTGTAACGCATCTGCGATTTCGGTAACTGTATAACCAGCTTTGTGGAGCTCTCGTACTTTATCGGCATCGGATTTAGGAGGCAGTGTTGCTTCATACTCCTCGTCGGTCATACCGTTATCGTCTGAGGAAGCCATCACCCTATCAAGCTTCAGCTCGTAGAAGGCTTTGACGTCGTCAATCTCTTCCTGGGCAAGTTCAGCGTATTGATCCTCAAGCATCTTCTTCGCTACGAGATAACCAATTCCTCCACCAAGAAGCAGAGTTAAAACGTGAGTGAAAATTACTTTTTTCATTTTTCTTCTCCTTTTAATTTAGTAACCGTGCCCTCGATGATCACGAGGTACTTTTGTCTTTGGACGTCTTGCTCGGTACGGACCGTGAAGATATTAAGACCGAGACCCTTTGCAAAAGGTATAGGCATCAACTCTCCAGATTTGAAGAATGCCATAACATAACCCTCCATGGTATTAGCGTCCAATATGTTGTCACCGTCATATGCGGGCCAGGATATAGACTTACCCGGCTCTATGTCCGAGATAATGCTGAGGAGTTTTTCGGCTTTCGTTTTTTTAGCCATCGGATGATTCCTCTTCAACGTCAAGAGTCGCATTTATCTTGTCAAATATCTCCTTAGAGATAACGATGCCGTAGTCCATATCAGCGACATACAAAACACACATTTTGGCGCCGTCTGTATCTTCAGCCTCGAAGACGGAAATAAGGCCGGTTTCCTCCTGGTTAATATCCATAGAGCCACGATACCGGTTGTGGTCAAAAATCATAACTGAATTAGTCATAGTAGTTTCCTTTCATCTATATCGATTGTGTATGAGATTGTCATGAAAAACCTTCTCAAAATTGATCGTTTCTTGCTTAAGCGCACTCAGCGCAGAGTCAATGCCCTCTGCCGAATCACTCTCAATACTTCTAAGTATCCCCGATACGCAGTTGAGCATATTGATTGCAACCTGATTATCGTTAGTTCTCGACGGGGTTATACATACATAACCAATTACTTCTTTAGGCATAGTTGTTTCCTTTCTCGATTCAAGTTCGTCCCATAACTCCCAAATAATATATTGTGCCAAGTCCATGATATCGCTAGTATTACGGGAAGTTCCGTTTGTTGGATCTTTTGCGTATTTATGGCGATGTAGACCCGATAATGCGTTTAAAGAGTTACATACGCCACCAACTCTTACTTTATCAACGGCCATATAAGCCCTCCTAATCAATATCGTCGTCCTTATCCTGATAATACATCTCGACAAGGACTTCTTTCATTATACAATGCTGAACACACATATACTCTTTGTTCCGTTTGAAGAGAAACAAATCGTTCGGTGTTATTATCTCAAATATGGACCAGATGATAAAACCATCTTCATCCATAAAGACATTCCACTCGGGAACATAGAATAGACCTATTGAGTCTCTGAATGTATTATCCATATAATCAGGTGACACGGACCGTGTGGCCCTAATCATCTAGATATGATGCCTCACACCCAGAGGCTGCCATCCTATTACGGTGTGGATTAGGAATTGGTCCTGTAGCCGGCTCGACGTAAACACCCTGAGACTGCACATGTTTATACGCTCTGTCAGCCTCAGTTTTTTGTCTGAGCCAACCAATCACGTTCTTAGCAGCACCAGGACCATTATCGCGGTCGTACAACCACTCTTCAAACTCAATGTCCGAAGCTAGGTTAATTTTCATAACCTTGCCATAGAGGTAGTCGAAGTCTGTTGTCTGTGTAAGGATGGTAGCAGCCTCCTCAGTTGTCATGGGGCGTCCAGTCGCACTCATAAAACCCAGACCCTGGACCTTAGATGCATTATATAAATCGCGCAGAACCTCTGCTTTGTTTAATCCTTCAATGTTAATCATGGTGATTTCTCCTTTTCAAAATTAGACTAATTTACCGCTCAACATCACGGCATATGTGACTTCGTAGTTTAGTTTAGCCTCTCCGTCTTCTATATATCCATAGGTAACCGGAGAGCTCGACATAACCGGAACTTTTAACATCTGTATGTTTTCGATTGCCAGTTCGACGTCACAACCTTCAATCGGCATGGGTAAACCGGAATTGCGATACCGATTAGCCACCCCTTGAAAAATGTGAGCGTCTTTTTGCGACCCCTTATAAGCGGTTATACTTATACTTTGGCCAGGTTCCAATTTAATGAACATGGTGATTTCTCCTTTTCAATTTTAATAAAAATCGTCATCCATATATAGGACTTTTCCTAGTCCTGTTCTGGTGAATAGAAATGAATGAACTGCTGCTTGCATTCGCCGTTCCATCTCACGTTTAGTCAACTTCTCTTTTTTTGGCGGAAGTTTACCGTCCTTAGCAAGTTGACAATTGGGGTTTGACTTATGTTGACCCATATTAGTTCTCCTTGGTGAAGATTATACCGACATCAGCCATACTTGCACTTGGGCTGTAAGTCCGTCTAACATGTATAGGACAATTGAATCTTACGTCCTCGCCACATTTGGGTTGAAATTTACACGTCTTTCTATCGCAGTTGTTGCAATTTGGAAGACTTGATACATGATTGGCGAAGGTCTCAAACGTTTTTAGACGTTCTACTTCCTCTTCCGAAGCGTTGTAAAATTTCTTTAAGCGTTCGCAGTCCTTATTTATCAAGTTAAACCGGGTCTCGGTAGTTTCAAAGAGTTTCTTCCAGCGTTTAGAGCATTCGTTTACGGAATATAGGTCTGACGAACGTTCAATCAGCTCTTTATCAAGTCGGTTCATAAGATCATACAGATCGTTTTTACCGATAAATTCCGGACGATGCTCGTATAACATTCGAGTGTTTTCCACTCTTTTTCGAAGGTCAAGGGTTTCCATTAGTATGGCCGTCGCTGACGGTCTTATCTCTTCCATTTTCATACCGTTATCGCTAACATGCAGAATCCCAATTGGGCTTCGACTTATAGCGTTCCACGGATCGTTGACAATCGGAGGAAAGCCATATTCTGCGCGAATTTGATTTGGGGTCTTTCTAGTTGGCGGCGGCGTAAACTTAGCCTGCAATTCCGATGCGTATTCTGGCGTTGCCATGTCTTTTGGATTTGCTTTCTTTTTTGCTAGGTGGTCGATGACTCTTCCGAGAAGGACTGCTATACCTAACAAGGAGATAGCAATCATAATTAATAACCAAATAATAGTTTCCATGGTGATTTGTTCCTTTCAAATTAGTGAAATTCTCCTTCGTAAACCGTATAAGGTTCTTCAACTCCATGCCCGCAACAAGCAGAAACAACTCCCGGTAGAGTTCCTAGACACGCATCATGCCCTTCTTTTGTAGGTATTTTACCACAACGAGCACACGGTCTTTCTTCTTGCTCAATTGGAATTCCGTTATCAGCATATACCCATCGGCCATTAAGATAGACGATAGGGTATCCACGACTATATCCAGTTATCATTTAGTGTGTCCTCATATAGCGGATGGCTACCCAGATTATCCATAGGCCACCAGTTATAATGGTCATAACAAAATCAAACAGGATGCTCGGTCTTCTCTGTCTCTTCATAAGGCTGCTCCTTTCCAAAATTGTGAATTTTTTCTAACATTTTTACAATAAGCGCTTCTTCGGTTTGAAACATATAGTTAACAAAATTGTATTGCCCATATGTCGACCCCGTAGGAGAATATCGTTTCAACCGCATCTCGACTTGTCCACCAAAGAGGTCTTGTTTGATTTCCAGTTCCAAGTCTTCTTTTTTTGCTTCGTTAAAGAGCACATCAAACGTGTTCATATTTGTGATTTGTCCTTTCAAAAAATGCTAAATCTTTATACATTGTTAACATACGACCAATACGTTCTTCGTCGTCGCCCAAATCTGGAGAACCACAATCTTCTCCAGGCTCTATAATAATCTCACACAAGACGTCAGGGTCCCCAACCACCGGAAAGCAATTGAATCCTGGGTCGAATCGGAAGAGGAATAAGTCTTGAGGAGTTATTATATCAAAAAGGTCATAAATGACGTGGCCATCGTCATCCGTGAATATATTCTCTCGATCGTGGTAATATATATGGAGTACCATCTTTCCTTGCATAACAACTCCTCCTTTCTTTAATCGCTGTCAAAAGGGACCAGCATGAACTCTTGAACTTCTTGCAGGCCCATTGAGTTTGGATAACTACAAAATCGCTTTGCCGAACCCATGCTGGCAATTAAAACCTTTTCTTCTTCAGAGAGGATAAGCAATATGGGCTCGGCGTCGCTGTCTATGATCCGGTCTCCAATTTTTACTTTCATCTTAACCGATAAGGTTCCAGATGATGCCGTCAACGTTGAAGTCGAGCAGGATGGAGCGTTCGTTACCATTGACGAAGTCTCTTTTTTTAGCGTTCCCGAGATTGTCAAATATACCGAAGTCAATACGACTGTCTCCGTGACCAAGAACCCAACCAACCGCGGCACCGGCTTTCGTACGCTGAAGGCCGAGAGCATCGTAGATCTCGTTCAGGAAGACATGACCGCGAGCCTGGAGGATATTGTTGAAGTATCTTTCCTGGGCATGAAGGAACATAAAGTTGTACTGGGGATCGGTAGTCCACTGCTGGCAGCTCTCATCAAAGAACTTGGCATACATGCTGGGCTCATTTAGACCGTCTTTAACGAGAACCGTCTTTTTTTCTGCTTTATGCTTAGTTCCGTCTTCGTCCGTATAAGCCGCTTCGGTGACCTGCTCAGCTCTCAGACCATTCTTATACATATAGTCCTTTTCCTCGCCGTAATCCTCAACGACACGCTTGCGATAAGCAGCGAAGCCTTCCTCGACAGCCTTATAGGCAGCGACAAGAGCAACATTACGCTTTTTCATAATGCCGTGACTGCAAACGATGCAGGTAATAGAAGCAAGACCGAGAGTTACTGCCGGGCCATAAAGCTTAACGAAGTTGACTGCTGTCTGGACATATACGACTGTGAGGTCTTTCTGATGGTCTTTTTCGGAATACTCGTCGAGGGAAATATCCTCGTTCTCAACCTTAGACCAGCATTCGGAAAGCTTATCAGTCTTTGCTGCATGCTCGTCAAGGACCTCATCAACCTTAAGGGTTGCTTTGCAGGCCATGACGGTACTTCCGACTATGCCGGCCACGCCGACTACCAGAAGGATTTCGGGGCTGTACTTCTTGAGTACGAGAGTGGAACGTCCGGCTACTTTAACCAGACCTTTGCTAACATTAGCGAAATTCATAATTTTATCTTCCTTTCAAGATTGTTTAGTTGTTTGTTGGAATATGGAACTCTTTTTTGAGAAACGACGAAGAACCAGGATCGTTACGTACACAAGGTCCTTGCATAAGGTTTTCATACATTTTTATAGCCTCGACGCCAACAAACGTATTTAGAATTGTTAAAGAGTCTTGATTTTTTCTTGCTACTGTTAAGCAGGCTAAATCTTGACCCTCTGAAATATCATAACCTATAACAAGTACGTCCGGTTTTTTACATAAATGCTCATAGAGTTCCTGTTGAACCATCATAGTTCGTATTTGCTCGTCGATCGGAGAGATCTTAGGCTCAATAAGAATGCCTGAACGCTCCTGAAACGGTGTAAAGAGAGGCGGATACATCTGGAAAAGAGATTCGTCAGTTTTCATTGGAAATTCATACTTTAATGACGGATGCTTCTCCAAAAATCCACCACCGTCAAGCGGTTTGCATTCCAAATCACTCGGGATGGTTCTATCAAAACTGGAACTACCCGGTTCAGGATATGATTCTGTCTTACAGTCGCATCTCTCGCCCGGGTCAAGATTGCAACCACAGTCGGGGCAGACTCTGTAATAATGTTTACTCATAGGACTCGGCCTCCGTCCGTATGACTGACCAGTTCTTAGCCTTGGTCAAGTAGCATACGTGGTCGTCGGAAATACGAACATCCAAGTGTTGCTCGCCGTTGTACATATACTTTGCAATAACCGTACCGGCGTTGTCGTTGTTCTTACACTTGACCTCGTCCTGATATTCGGGCTCTCTATCAATCATACTGATCCCTCCACAACTTTTACTCGTGACTTGAGTAATTCGACGGTGTTCATATAGGCTTTCTGGAGAAGCTCATCAGGCAACGCTATATCATAAATCTCTCCAGAGCGAGCCAATCCGGCCATAACACAGTCGGTTATCTGCTCGAGAACATCGATAAGGGTTATGTCATCCGGAGCCTTGGATGAGAGGTGATGCCGCTCTCTGGATATGTGCATCTTATACCATTTGGTATCTTTGACCTCTTCTCCAGATGTAAGAGCCTCATAGAATTCCTCCATGTAGGCTTTCTTGGTGAAGTCGTGGTTATCTCCAGCCAAGTTTAGAAAGTTAGCAAAGAGTGCTAATCCCTGCTGAACGTCAAAAATATGTCTTTCGGTTGATCGCTGGAGCTCATCGAGCGTTAAGTTGTCTTTAGACGAGCGACTGTCAGCGTTCGGACTTTTTGTTATTATGATGTTGTCAAACATGTGCATACACTCCTTAATAAATATGTCGTTGATACGGAAGGTTTCTTTTGGGTTTGTAATTGCTTCTATAAGGCTTATATGAGTATCCATACTCGCCCTTTTTCTCATAACGACTCATCCCATATTTCTTAGGAGAAGTTCCGTCGTTCAGAAAGAAGTCTTTACAACTGTCAAATATGGCTTGTAGGCGATTGGCCAGAGTCTCGATGGCTATGCTAAAGTCGATAAAAGAGATTACAGCGATATCCATAGAAACTGCCTCCTTAATCCAAAGGCTTTGGTCTCGGCAAGTCGATGATATACCCACCACCACGGGCTCTCACCACCTTAACTCCATGGAGGTCATCCCAACCCCATTTCTGGTCGGTAAAGCTTCCCGTTACGCCAACCAAATCATAGAAATCGGCAACGGTAGCAACGTCATAGTCAACGACAAAATCCACGAGCTTGCTTAGCACTTCTTCGGCTTCTCCTCGATTGTCAATGACAAGTTCGTCAAAGTCGTGTCGAGCGCGTCCCTGTCGAGATATATCTCTTCCACGGTCACGGTCTCTCGGGTCCCTTCCACGGTCACGGTCTTTATTGGAGGAACCGCTGTAATATGAGCCATAACTCGTATAACCACGTCCACCACTACCACGACTGGATCTTCCACGTCCACTACGTCGCTCGCCGAAGAGAAGCATGTCGACTCCGCCACCTACCATATCACTTAGCATGTCTTTTGCTGCCGGAATAAGGACATCATAGATAATATAGCTACCAACGCTCTTTGTATCATCTTCACAGAGCGTCTCGGCAACTTTCTTACCAAAGCCACGCTTCTGCTTTTTTACCTTGCCGGTAACTACCCTTTCAACTTTTCGGTCTTCGGGCGTTTTTTCAGAACTAACCTGTGGCTTTTGTATCCGACTATTTGACGGAAAGTTGTCGGCCAAGGTTTCCTTCTTATCGTTATCTTCCATTTATTTGTTCACCTTTCTTGATAGACGTTGTACTTCGGGAAGGTCTAATGTATAAGCCCTGTCTAAAGTCATAACAACTTTAACATTTTCTAAATCGTTCCATCCATATTGATTGTCGGTAAATTTATTTGTGATTCCACATAAATCATACAAATCAGCTACGGATACGATTCCATAAGAGTTATATAGGTTTATAAGGGCTGTCAAAACCTCTACTGCTTCTTCTTCAGTAGAAAGTAGGGGTTCGTCATAATGATAATAACCGCATCTCTTTTTTGAATCCCTATCAAGCTCCTCGTCCACCTTATCTACCATTTTATCAATCCCTCTTTTCCAGATAAAACTTGATAATCTAAAGCCGGCGAGAAAAGATACGGCGACGAGAGAACCAACGATAGCTACATTCTTGATTTTCATTTATTTGTCCTCCCCAGAACTCATTATCATATCATAAAGGGCTTCCGCTTCTTTTCCGCGGATTACTCGAATGGCTTTAAAGCCCCCATCGGGTAGAGGCTCGAGAATGGTTATGGCGCTATTGTGCTTTTTTCTATCGATAACAAAAGATACACAATAGGCAACGTTTATCAAATCCATGTCCACATCTTAGCCCTCCTCTTCTGTCTCGTCCGTATCAGTCTTGACGAAGCCCTCAGCAAATATGACAGCCTCATCAATCTGTTCTTCGGTATACTTTGCAGCCATATCTCCGACCGCCCCGGTTACGAGAAGGCTTCCAACCTTTATGCAGAGTTTAACGATTTTGCTCGTGTCCGCAGGGGTAGTGCTTTTGATAAGATTGCCAACGATGGCCCCAACGCCAACATAAATTACAAAACCCGCTCCGGTCTTAACCGTTTCAATAATTTGCTCTTTTTTCATAGTGATGTGCTCCTTTCAAATTTTGGTTTAATATTTTTCCCTGGTGACGTTCGTGAGATTAGGTCCGGCGCTGAAATATAAATGATTCTCGGGTATAGACTGAGCTCCGATATCCCAGTTGTCATAGGCGTCACACCATTCTTTAATGGTGTCAACTGCTAACTGGTCTGGAACCTTTTTTACACTGCGACAAACATTGCTAAATTGTCCTTTTTGCATAACGACCTCGGTAACCGTGTTTGGAAATGAACCGCTGCGCACCCGATTCATAACTACGCATAGAACTTTACTCATCTCACAATAATTTGTCACTTTGCCTTTCCAGACAAAGTCATATTCGCCATCGCCACTAACCTTAGCACTACCACATAAGAGTTGTGCAAGTAAATATACTTCGTCGTCCGTAAACCCATAACGAGGTTCTATTACTTCAACTGGTTCGCTGGTAGCAACACACGTATTAGCGATAAGCACACTTTCCGATTTGGACTCGGTTGGTGTATATGTAGCAATGGCTGGGGGTTCAGGTGTTATTTTATCAGCCGCAGAATAACAATAACTCACAGCAGCAAATATGTAAAGGACTACACCTAAAACAAGAAACACTTTTTTCATCGATTTTCTCCTCAATTTTTGTTAGGGAAAAGAGAGGGTACTAAGTTTCCTTAATACCCGCTCTTCTAAGTACCCAATTATTCTTCAGAATTATCGCCTGACTCATTGATCTCGGTTCCATCAGACTCGCAATCGTACTCATCCTCGTCGGTGTTCTTGCCCTTGAATGCTAAGCCGGCTACTGCTAGTCCTGCTACTGCACCAAGTGCAATCAAACCTCTTTTGATGATTGTCTTCTTGTTTGTCTTGATTACCTCAATAATGTTTTTCATAGTGAATTTCTCCTTTATTTTTATTTATGGGTTTCATTATAGCGTGTGTAATTTTTGCGAGTTACTTATCCGGGTGTTTGAGATGCGGTAAGTGGATCATGCGATCATCCCAATACTCATTGGCAAATATCTTCCTTGTGTTACAACCAAAGGCCTCGATTATTGCAGGTAGATTGTCATTAATGGTATCAAAGAAAAGTCCCTCGTCGTTACACGCTTTAACCGCATCTTCGAGTTCCTTTCCACTGCGATTGGTCCATAGAATAGCTTTTGCGCCGTTTACTTGCTCTCCCTTAAGAAGCTCGATCGTATAGAATATGGGCTCGCCGACGTTGGGATAATTGTCCATAAAGAGCGTACCGTCAAAGTCACACGCGATTATCTTCGGATATTTAGGTAGCATCACATACTCCTTTTCCAGTAATTAACTCACTTTGTGGAAGAGTTTCAATCCAATCACAAAGAACATGCCACTCGTCAAGTTTATGGTGACGACGACTCACATAAAGATTGGCTAAAACTTCATAGTTCAGCATAATAGTACGTTTCTGGTTATATGACGTTGGAAGAAGCTGAATCATCTGCCACCACCATATTTTTGCTTTAGTGGCTAAATATAATTCGCGGCACTGGTTTAGACATGGAATTATGCATTGGTTAAGAACCGCAGACGGAAGATAATCTCCTTTTTTGATTTTTGTAACTTCCGAGTCACCACATAAAGCATATAAATGCTCACATGAGAAATCCTCCAGAACAAATTCCTTATCCGCAATTTTATGCATAGTAGAGCAGGAATTAGCAACAGTACCGACTTTGTAAGTATCAAATTCCTTCCACCAGTATAATGGCGCTGTGATGTCTAAATATACGACAATCATACGCATGAATTTACGATGATCCGTTCCTGCGTCCCGTAGTTTTGCCATTAGTCCCTGATCTTTGGCGCCAAGAACATAGTCGTACTCATCACTATACGTTTTGACGACACAATCACCTTCTTTTGGTTTACCATAGGCCAAAAAACTGTCGGACATAGCCCAACTGTTCATAGGGTTTCGCATACCCCGAATAACGTGCTCCCAGCCAAGAACTTCTGGATTCTCAATTACTAGCATCGTTTGCTCCCTCCGTTTTCTTAGCTTCTAGCTCGGCAAGGAACTTCTGATAAAGAATCTTCCTCTCGGCATACTCTTCGGCGGTTATCTCTGCCCATCCCTTGTCAGACTCTTTGAAAAAACGATTAATGTCTATCTGGTTAACCTTTCCTCCATGTTCCGGCTTGAGTATATAGAATACGCCGATGGTATCAAAATCACCATTCTTTGGATCCGTTAGCAGATCTTCACAGAATATCTTCGACGGCTCCGTGGGCATATAAGGAAGTGTGATTGGAAACATTTTGTCAAATATTTCCCGCTGAACGAAGCCATTATGATAAGTGCTCTTACTATTGATATCCACACAATAGGACGCGTCGATATCATTATATTTGTAAGAGCCATCACCACGGACATCCTTAAAGAGAGAACTCATACGTTTGCATTGATAGTGTTGACCTTCATCCCCATGATGAGTTTCGTTCCAAGTATCCATTGTATCCACTATTGGGGTGAGAGGACGTCCATCAATGAGTCGTACAAGAATATGCTTTGTCATACCAATGTTGAAGCCACTGTGCCCATCACCAAGAAGACTCTTAAAAGCCTTAAGGGCACTCTCATAACAAGCGCAACCATAGTCCCATTCTCCCTCGGGGTCGTCGGAGTCAAGTCTTTCTTTTACACAAGCAAGACGGACCTCTTCCTCCGCCCAAAGTTCCATAGAGGATTTCTCCTCTTTTGGTTCTGGGAAGAAGCGGTTCCGGAGGCCGTTAAATATGGCCAGGAAGAAAGCGTGAATCTTTTTCATTTCGCTTCCCCCTTAAACTGGTCATGAGTGAGGTCAACTTCCTCATTAAGAGACAGCAGACGCCGGACATCAACCTCCGTATGACCATCCCACTCTTTGCCGACCTCAAGTTCCTCACAATGGAACATATCCCAGTACTTATACTCGTAGTGATAAGTATAGGAGCCTCGAGGAGTATCGATACCGACGATAAACCAACCGCCGCCGAAGCATTCTTCACCGTCCTCATGTTTAAGGGACTTCCAGGACATTTCCGGGAATGTGTTGACAAGTGTGGCAAAGAGTACACATCTCTGTTCGTACAAGCTATTGAAGGTGTGGAATCCATCGCTGATTTCCCCAATTTCTCCGATGGCGCTGAGAGGTAGGCCGTAGCGGTTGCAAATTTGTTCAATTGTAATCATGGTGATTTCTCCTTTTCAAAATATGGTTAATAATTGTCGGGTAAAGACCATCCTTCACAAAGTCTGGCCGGGAGTTTACGCTCGGAGACGGTCATATTTGGCTCGTTATAACTAATATACTTCTCGCCTGTCTCTTCGTCAATCATATAAAGCCAGGTCGCAGCAGTTGATCCGGAACTATATAATCCGTTCGGATCGGCCTGAGAAATAACGCTACTATCTCTATATTCACCAGCGAGTTGGTCGGGATTTGTATACTGGGTTGAATATGGGAGTCCGTAACCATAACATTTACCAAGGTATGTATATTTGCCGGTCATATCTGAGTAGGCATAGGCATAACAAATAAGTTTGCTGTCGTCGCGTTTTTCAAAGATTTCCTTGGCCATCTTCTTTTCAAAGAAGTTTGTGATTTCAGGCATGCCGATCTCGGCTGTTGCTTGCTGCATGAGGGTTTCTTGATATGCTTCCTCTTGGGCTCGGGTGTCGTCTGTACAACCGCAGAATAGGGCAACCATAAGAACGAGTGCTATGATGATTGTTAATGTCTTTTTCATTTTGTATAAGCCTCCAAATTCATATTGCGACAATCCTTCAGAAATCTTCTGAGGTCGTCATTTTCGATTTTACTTTCGTCGTAGTTTGCGAAGCGACTGTTTATCATTTCAGCAATCGCTTTTTTCTCGATTTCATCGTCCGTCTGGATCATCTGAAGTCGATAGTTTGCGAGATCGTCAAGGACGCCCTCGTTGTACGTGAGTGACTGCTTGAATATCACTCTGTCAGCATTTACATGCCACATCTTCAGGCCGACACCGGCAATAGAGCAGATAATGGTAACGATCAGGACCCAAATGAGAATTGTTTTCCCGACCTTTCGGGATGCATAGCCTGCGTTTGCGTATTCCGCATCAAATTCTTTGCGGAACTCCTTGTCTGGTTTCATGGTAATTTTTCCTTTCTTTTTACATTTCTACTTGATTGTAGTCTTCGTTTTTTCTCCAGCCGCCATTGTATGGTTTAATGGAGTTGGTCAAAATATCCTTACAAAGGGCCATGAACTCCTTTATTTGGTTCTCTGTGGGCTCCTTATCCTCAAAACCTTGGATTGACTGAAGGGTATCACAACCACTGCATGAGCCATAACCGACATAAGTCATTATATACTCATACTCCGATGGTTGATAGGTCTTGAAAGGAATGAGGTATAACAGGGTCCCTTGATAATCCCCGTTGTCTATCTCAGTGATCTCGTCAAGATCCAATGCCTCACACCCACTTGTTTGTTCGTCGTTAAATATGGCTGCAAAGGCAATCTTAACCAAATCGAGATATGAACAACGGTTTAGTGTGTCGTTCTGAGTCAAAGTTTCTCTGAGTAATGACTCGTTTTTGTCCCATTTTTCTTTGATGATTTTAAGCATGTTTTTCCTCCTTATTTTCTTCTCGCCAAGCGTCAATGTCGACACCTATATCTTTCAGGAGTCTTGTGCATATCCAAGCACCCTCGTCCGACATCTCGTATCGTTCGATTAAACCCCTGTAAGCCGGTATAAAGTGGTCGTAGAAGTCCTTAAGCTTCTTTTTACCAAAGCCAAATTCTTCATGGAGAATCCATAAGATAACCGCATCAATCTCGGTCTCGTTTTTCTGATTGAACTCGGCTATTTCCTTCTGAATCTCAATATCCATGGCTTTTCGTTCGGAAGCAGTCAATACCGCTCCAAATATGTTCTTACCCGACTTTTTAACTATCATACGATCTTCTCATTGGCTTCGCGCCAGTCGGAAATAAGCTTTTTACAGTCGTAAAGCGAATCTTCGACGCCCCACTGAGTATCGAGTAGAGTTATCAAATCAGCCGCATATTTAAGTTTTGCTTTGATCTTCATATTTTCTTCGGATATGCTTAGGTTTTTAATATTTCCAAGTTCTACCTCAGCGGTCATGATGGTCATATAATACGCTATAAGATCTATTTCCGTGCTGAGGAGTTCGGCTTCTGGTATGCATCGCATAATAGTGAAACCGCCTTTTGACAAACGTATCTCAACATAAGAAAGGCTGGCCCCGGCACTTATGGATATGTTACAATCGTTGCTTTTAGCTTTGTTGATCAAATCAGGAATAGTCATGATTGTTTCCTCCTTATAACCGGATAACACTCTATCGGGTTGGACTTGCAATGCCCATCGTTGTAATCACAACCATGACATATTTTCATTCGTGTCTGCTCGGCCCACATCGCACAAGCCTCCTCGTGTATGCAACGTTCCGTGTTCGAGACTCTTACTACTTTGTCATCAGCATAGGCCATATGGACGTCGATCGTAAGTTGCATATGAGGACAAGTTGGAAAGCAAAATTCGGCTGGTTTTTCGGTGATTTCTTTGGCCATGATTGGCTCCTTTCAAAATTTTGATACTATTGCGGCTACAATAAGGACAACAAAGCAGATACCAAACGCAATTGCGAATATAGTCTGCCACAGGTCTTCTCTGTCCATTTTTTTCTGCTCTTCCGGGCTTGCGTAGTTAAGATAATAGTAGTCTCTGGCTGCATACGAAACAACGCCGCCCTTTGGATTGTTCATATCGTCGAGAACTTGTTCGATTGGAATTTTGTCATAGGTGTTCATTACCGGGCTGTCCTTTCACAATTTTGGTGGTTGATTTTTAAAAATACTCGTGAATAAGGTTACGAGTAATAATATCGGGACAATGACAACAACGATTATGAGGTTAATATAATGTATACATCCTTTAGCATGTTGTTGGTCCCATCCGCCTTTAACGTTACCTCCGGCTAACAAAACTATGGATATTATACACCCAATTAAGAGGTATACCAGAACGATTTTAAGAAACATGAGGCCTCCTAATTATAGAATTTTGGAACTATCTCGTAATTGAGGACCAAACAAGGCTCGCCATTCTCCGTGACTTGAGAACTAAACGATATATCAAGAAGTCCTTGGTCAAGGTCCCATCCCAATAGATTTCCCAGGGTGGTCTCGCTCAACCCTAACTCATAATATACCTCATTGATACTCACCCACATCTCACTTAAGAACTGCTTGTTAATGTCATTGATTGAGCGACGAATCTTCTCAATGTCCGAACGAAAATATCTTCCGCTGAAACTATCACGGCATAACACGTTTCCTTTCCCAGTCAATATAACACCTTCTTCACCAGGAGGGTTACGTCTAACGTGTTCGGCGCTTATCTCGTCACGGAGTTTCAATTCCTTGCTTTTGCCAATGGTCTCGACAACCTTTTCCTTGTACTCACGGAAAGCCGCCTCCGTAACTCCGTATACAGTCGCTAGAGCAGCATTACGACGTTGGTTTATCGAGTTAGACCCAATGACACAAGCAATGGTAACAACACCCATGGCAACTGTTGGAATATAGACTTTCCAAGCTGACCTTATGGCTTCCTTATTAGAATATGCGTAAGGGTCACCATCGTGTTCGTACCGGCTGTCCCTTTTTATCAGCTCCATTGCTTTAGGAGTTGCCTGAACAGCAAATATGACCGTGGTAACAACACCGCCAACGGCCAACGCAGTTAGAATAGTAGGACTATTTTTGGAAACGAATCCCCCGAGGTTTTTTGCAGCTTGAGTTATGGCTTTTGTTTGCATGGTGAGTACTCCTTCTTCATATCATCGATAACCTTTAGGTTTCTATAATGATATCCCTTCAATTCACAACCTTTAATATCCACATAAATATTCAACATTGTGACTTTTCGAACAACTCCATAGCGACCTTTTTCTCGGTTATTACTCTTGATCTGCACAGTGGTCCCAACCTTTAGATTTTTGTATTCGCCGATTGTCATGGTGATTACTCCTTTCTTTAAACGTGTGATTCTCCCTGCGAATCCATATATTCTCGCCAATTAACAAAACCTACCGACGTACAAGATACTTTTGGAAAATGTGTTGTATCTGGTGGATTTTCAAAACAGCTACGAATTTTAGAAAGTTCAGTTATTGGTATTCCCCACGTATGTCCAGCCGAATTGTTTGACGGAAAAGATTTACCTTTAACTAACCCTAAATTAAGCCATTTTCTCAGAAGTGCTTCCGATAATGAACACCCTGGGTTAAAGTAATCTTCTCGACCATCCCACATTTCGTGAAAACTCAGAGCACAAACGTCCGCAATCGTCATATAAACAGGTCGAGGTATATTGAATTGCATGTTGATAATTCCTTTCATATTTCGGTTACCGTACCAGCATCAATATTCAAATAGAAGATTCTAAGCTCAAATTCCTCATCAAGATATCCGGAGGCAATGGCTATGTTCGGCCCTCCCACCCTATCTGTTTTTGTGGCCCAATTATAAGTCAAAGCCACGAGCGCTAATTTTTTTCCAGCAATTGTAACTTCTGGTTCTCTGGTAGCAGATATCACAAATGAAAATGTAGGAATTGAATCTGCAAATCCTAACGATTCATGTGCCATGATCCGCTCATTTGAGTTGGTTTGAATAAAGAACTCACCGTCTTTTATTAGACGGACGTGAACTCCTCGGTAGTTTGGTCTTGGACAAATTACGGTGCATAATTTTCCTCGATCCTTTCCGTGTTGAGTAACTATAAGTATGTCACCAACTTTAAGATTGTCATGCTGAGTTTTTGTCATAGTGATTTACTCCTTTCAAATATGTAAAGAAAAGTATCGGATTCGAACCGATGATAACTAGCATTCCCGCTTACGCAACTAGACTTTTCTTCATTATAATACTTGTAATTCTCGCGAACCATTATTTGGCACAGTGATAACAATACAACTTACGAGTCTTTTCATTCTCGACGACCGTAGTAGTTCCTCCACATACTGGACAGATATGCGGATATTTCTCAGTTCCGGACCGTGTCATGTTCTCCTCAACCTCGGGAACTATCTTATTAGCCTTGTATACTCGCAAGGTATCGCCCTTACCAATATCCAAGCCCTCAAAGAACTTGAGATTGTGGAGATTCGCTTGCTTTACGATAGTTCCCTCGAGGGCAATGGGTTTGAACAAGACTACTGGTGTAATTAATCCTGTGCGACTCACGCTCCATTTCATACCAATTACTTCAGCCAACTTTTTCTCATCCGGCCACTTAAACGCCATACTGTGCTTAGGATGTTTTGCTGTGGCCCCCAAAGTATCTCCATATTTGAGATTGTTCAGACGTAATACGAGACCATCAACAGGAAACTCATATCCTTGTACTTGCTTAGTAAAGGCATCAATCTCACGCTTAAGCTCAAAGTTGAGTACTTTTTTGTGCTCGACAACCTTAAAATCTAGATTCTCCAAATATGAGAGTTGCTCACTATAGGCTCTAATAGCCACGCTCTTTTCGTCCGTAGACACTATGGAGTGGGCCACAAAGCTCATATGCTTGAGTAGGACACTAGGAGAGGTTGAGGTGTTGATGATGCCAGCCGCAGCACTTCGTGGATTAGCATATTTCTCGCCCTCTTTGGTCTTTCTTATCTGCTCAAATTCCTTGATGGACAGGCAACCCTCACCACGTACGAACAAGCTTCCACGACTCATGATTTGTAGAGGTACATTACGCATACGTACAGCGTTATTAGTGATATTTTGTCCGATCATACCATCGCCTCTGGTTAGGGCATTGATGAGTTTTCCGTTGACATAATGCAAAACCATACTAATACCATCAAGTTTCCAAGATATGACTCCACCGTGTTGGCCAAGAAAATGTAGAAGCTCGTCGATACTTTTAGTGTCTTTTAGACTGAGGATTGGGCAACAGTGTGCGGCCCTATCAGAATATGATGGAGCAAAACCAACATTTTGAGTTGGTGTGTTTGGTAACCACATTCCAAGAATTGCTTCTAACGCACTAAGTTCCGTCAACATTAGGTCGTATTCTCGGTCGGTCATTATCGGACCGTCGTCTGTATCCGTATAATATAGACGACGAGCTTCGTTAAGACTGTCGGTTAGATATTGCATACGTTCTTTTTGTTGATTAGTCATAGTAGTTCCTCCTTTCTTACAAAATAAAAATATTATACCGCGTTGTAATTTTAGCGAATAAAAAGAGATGTCGGCGAGTGTCGAACTGCCTCATATTGAATCGTGCGGGGGTCTTCATAACGACACCTACATTCGTATCACTACACGATTTCTCTTCATTATACACCTTGTAATTTCTGCGAAGAAAAGGAAAGTATTAAACTTTCCCTGAGGTCCTAACCCGCACTTTTTTATTTATCGGTTCATCTGCATTATCACTCTCCATTACCTCTCTTGCGAGAGCTTCAAGAGCCTTCAAAGCTTCCTGCCGATTTTTTGCATTTATATTGATTATAACTTCTTCGTCATTTTTACTTTCCTTTTTGCTGAACGTTTTCTTAATGGAATCTTTTGCCTGTACTGTTTTCTTGACCAGCGTCTCTCTTGCCTCGGGTATTGCAATAATTACCGTAGTTGCTAATGCCTTTATTATCCTCCCAAATTTTCTTTGCTTTCTCTTTAGTGTTCATAGTGTTTCTCCTTTTCAAAATATAGATTTCATTATAGGCTGGGTTTTAGTCGCGACAAAAGAGGAGCTTAAGCTCCTTTTGCTGATTTTGCGTTCTTTAATTCGTTAAAGCTAACATACATAGCAACTCCAACTGCTCCTATCATAACTCCTATAATTCCAGATAGCAACATTAAGTCACGAATATCTTTTGCACTCCACATCATATTTCACGCCCTTTCATTAAAGCCTATGTAACTTGTGCGAAAGAAAAGAAGAATATAACGCTGTTTTCTATCTATCAAGATCCTACGTCCTACACTTTCGTGCTGATAGATCCCATGCTACTTAAATCTAGATGCATTATTGATCATCACGTTATACCAGCTAGAACTGTTTCTTCTCATTATAGAATATGTAATTAGTGCGAATAAGAGAGCTTATACTCCTACGTTTCCTTTTTCGATCTGGATTGACAAATGCTCCGCTTTAATATGTATCTTGGTATTCTTGAAGACATCGCCCTCATGCGTGGTATATAACTTTTCTGTCGGAATTTCGAACTCCACATCAACGTTACGCGCCTCCCCAAGAATACCCTTTTTGATGATAGCCGATACTATCATGTCTGTGATTTTATTACCCATGGTGATTTGTCTCCTATCAATTTTTCTTTTCATATAGTGTATGTTTATTCTGCGGGTTTAAAGAATATCTTTTTCGATCATCTCGGTTATGTAATCGACCGGAAGAACATCGATAATACGTAAATTATATAATCTAAATTTTTCAAAATTATCGAAATATATTTTATCGTCTCTTATACGTCGTCTTACCTCGTCTTCCGAGTCACCTCTTGATAAGGCTCTAGAAATAATAATATCTTCCGGTATATCCAACCATACGATATACGCGGGTTCAGTTAAACTTATAACACCTATTGGGTTGACCACTATAACAGTATTACCCACGGCACGATAATCTTCAACAGCGGATCCATAATAACAAGACCCAAATTCAGCATTATAAAATGTGAACTCGGCAAAGAATCCGTCTATTAGTTTTTTCTCAAAGTCTTCAGTGCTAAGAAAATGATAATCAACACCATTGACCTCACCTTTTCGCATAGGTCTTGTTGTGTATGTAAGTATACGTCTGTAACCACGACTTTCCAAATAATGTGATAATGTCGTTTTACCAGAAGCAGTATTTCCAACTAAAACTATACATTTTTCCATATTTAATCCCTCGTTTCGTGTATTCTAGTCAACCATCGTTGATGCTTAAACTCCAGCAACGGTTGATCTAGTTGAAGATCTAAGGTTTTAGTGCACAGCATAACGTCCGTATACTCTTCAACAACGTGTTCATAGCCCTCTTCCGCTGATACGGGTGTTGGGTTTTCTCCACGTAGTATACGAGCATATTTCAACGCTGCTTGTGCTAATTCGGCGGCTTCCTCCGCTAATTGTTCAAATACCGCCGGTTGACCAATTAAATCTAAAACATCATTCATAATTTCCTCCATAATTTAAAATATAAAAAGAGATGTGCAGGACTCGAACCTGCGACTTCGGCTTACTTAATTCAGCATGCGCTCTACCAACTGAGTTAACATCTCTTTCATTATAGTCCTTGTAATTTATGCGAAAATAAAGAGACTTTGTTAATCTCTTTATTTAGTTGTTTATTTTTTTGCTAAAAACTCTTTTGCAGAATATTCAAGCTCCATTTTACCACTTCTTGCAATTTCCTTGATGTGCTCTATGTCTTCTGTTGATATTCCTAATGATTCCAGCCATTTGCTGAAATCTCTAATACTATCACCATAGACTAGGTTTCCACCAGATCTAATCCAACTCATTATGTATCTTGTTGCATGAATTTCGTTAATTTTTTTGTTTTCAAACATTATGTTCAACTCCTTTCATTATAGTCCTTGTAATTTATGCGAAAGGAAAGGCCTATGTGGCCTCCTCCTCTATTTCCTCTTTCTCTATGTATGCTGTTAATTGCCGAATTTGACTTTCAACATCTCCCAGTTTCTTTGTGTTACTTCTCATCTTGGCATTGTACTTTTCAACCTTTCTTGCTAACTTGGCGTTCTTAGCACAATACCCTACAATCGAAGCTCCGCAAATCATCGCTCTTAGGACGTTCATAATAAGTCTCCTTTTCAATATAGTATACACTTCATTAGAGACCCTGTTATAACTGCGAAAAATAAAAGGCTATGTTTTAACCTTTTATTTGTTTTTTGCTTTAATGATAAAATTCAATCAGACAACATGCCACACTATACCAACTAACAACGGCAACTACTAAACTTACAGCTACTACGCCAATTTTTACTTTGTTCATTGTATGTCTCCTCTCAATTTCTTTCATTAAAGCGTGTGTTTTTTATACGAGAAAAGGGGAAGGCGTGTTGTTACACACGCCCTTTAATAACGAACCCTAATGCTTTACTGGTGATTACCCCGGCTTTTTCGTAATTCAACATCAACGCTATCTCCAGTAGACTACACACTACTACGGCTATTGTATCGGGACTGATCTTACGATCCTTTTCTTTGCTTTTAGCATCAAAAAGTTTTCCCAGATTACTTACCATAGCAGAATATTCTTCTGAATCTGCATCTAACGCTGACATTGCTTTTAAAACCGAGTCAATCTCCTTTTCTAGATTAGTACGCTTGTCTCTATTGGTGAATTTCATACGCTTTCCCACTTTCTTTTGTTTACAATTTCTGTTATATTTTTGTTCTCTATTAAAGGGTGGGTTATTTCTGCGAAAGGTCGGCTCCAGAATTGACGATAAGCGTGACCGTCTTTTGGGTGGCGAGTTTATCGAGGTCCACATCCAAGTCGAGTCGGTAAATATCCTTGGTTGGGTCGGACATATCGATTTGCAGGGTTCCGTTCGTAGCAGTCTCTGGCAGACCGGTAGCAAAACTAGTCAGTATCGAATAGATACCTGCCGAAGCTGCTACGGAGAGTATGTACACCCAGTTGTTGGCCTCGAGAGCGGCGCCTACAGTGATTAAGCTTAGGGCTGTCTGCGCTACGGTTCTGAGAGCTCTCATGAGCGCTGCCAGTAACCATTCCTTGGTAAGTTTGTTATTCATGGTGTTTTTCTCCTTCGATTTTTAGTGTTGTTTCTATAACCACAACCCGTTTATCAACGGCCGTAATAGCTTTGGCGTTTTCTCCAACGGCCTCCCAAATCTCGTCATGCTCTTTACAGTTTTGGGTGACTATTTTGTCAAGTTGTGTTTTTAGCATTGATACACAGGTAACCAGCTCGATATTGGTTTTGTTTAGGGCATTCAATGGTTTTGAGAGCTTCTCAAACCATCCTATAACAATACCTACGAGGGTTAACAACGTTACAAATACTAAGACTATGTCCCACTTGGTGAGTTCACTGACTCCTTCAGGCATGGGCATATCCTCTCTTTCCTATTTGTCTTGTATTAAGAATTATTTGCCCGCAATAAAGCGAACTAAGTCCATGATGCGAAGTCTGCGGTTAAAGCCATTAATGTCGGCCATTCTTGAGTATATGGAGTAGTTATCGCCGTCCGTAACCACACCACCAGAATCGACTGAGAACTCAGTCTTATAACCATCTTTCCGGCTAAACACCTGACGAACCTCGGTTATAACGCCCAGGCTTGTTCCTTGCACGCCATCAATGTCCACCACCTCGGCTACATCGCCTACTAAGAGCTGCGGACGGAACGGACCAGTTAGGTCCTCACCAATACCGACATACTGATAGGCTGCCGCTTGCATTTCAGCAAAGACTTGCAATTCTGCCTGAGTAAATCCGTCCGGAGCCTTGATATGCTTGGTTCTGTGCTTACCTAACGCCCAATATGGGAAGTTGGTTATGTCAACCATTACGGGTGTAAGGTCAACATCGCTTGCGTTCTTACCAGTTACTCGGATTGCTGTATAACACCCGTCGGACATCTTACTAGTCTTACGTCTGAAGACGTCATGATGAGCATAGAAGCTATAGTAACTGTTAGGTTGGACTGCGGATATCCAATTCTCATACCCAACACAAACGGTTCCGTCAGCTAGTTCGGCCATAGCCCAAACAAGGGACGAACCAGTAAAGTAAGATATCATCTGTTGGAGTCCTTCTAGGAGGGTCATCTCAGGCTTAAATTTGTGAGCCATAGAGCCCACTGCGGGTTGTAACGAGTATTTAGTAACACCAGCGTAGTCTAATATAGCCTTTACGACGGCGTTGGACGTACCAGTGTACTCGTAGACGTTATCAAACGTCTGATCCTTAAGCAAATATCCGATCGAGTTACGTCCGGACAAGGGTACAAGTTCACCATTGACTTCGTACGAGCACTCGTCGAGACGAGCAACACCGATGGGATAGGCCTCGCTATCTCCCATTTTGATGGCTAATGTGATTCTAGCACCGGGTTGGAAAAGCGTCACTTGGTCTCCGAAGACGTCGGGACCAATGTTTTGTACGTTTGCTGAGAACTGAGAAATAGCATTGTCAGTTTGGGTTGTCCATGACCACGAGTCGAGTATTGGAGCCAAATCCATGGCGTAGACATATCGAAGGAATACAAGTTTAGTCCCCTCAATCGCTACGCCATAGAGTATACCATTACAAGGATGGTCAAGACCGAGTGCTGTGTAGGGGTTTTGGTTGACGAAGGTGGAGGGGTCTGATAAAACTGAGACTTCCCAATGCCCATATGGAACAGTCTCCGTACGAGTCTTAAGTCCGCCGTTTAGAAATAACGTCTGCGCAACCTCGTCATAATAATGTACGACTCCTCCGACTTTTACGTCCGTATCAGTACCGATATCTCGATAGAAATCCCAGACAAGCGGTGCAGTACTAGCGGCCATTCAGATCCCTCCTTTTCTTAACCAATGTATTCCCCTAATTGAATTTCGAACGAGAAATCAAAAACGTGGTTGGCATCCTTAGCAATATTCTGAGTGTGATAATCGGCCGTGATGTCGGCTCCAGAAGTCGGGGCGACATCAAAGTGAATATTTTTGTCGGTCGTTCTGGTTAGCGTTGGCGTAACTCTTTCAGAATCGCTTGGGCGAGAATCATAGGCGACCTTAATAAACTCGTAATGCTGATATTCGCTTGCTATTGCCGCAAAATCAACCTGTACCCAGTTGATGCAGTCATTGGACATATACATATGTGTGAATCCAGAGTTGCTTCGAGTAAACTGGGTTATACCAATCGTTTCGTGATAAATATTTCGATAGTACGTCGCCTTCGGGTCGCCAGTTAAATTGTATTGGGCAACGCCTACCAGACCATTTGTGTCAGAATATGAACTCCAATGATCGTGGCAGTAGGGGAAGAACCCATCAACTCCGCCATTAACTGGGTTTATCAGTTGGAACAACCCAATTGCAAGAGTTTGAGTAAGCGGATAGTTTTCGTCAATGGTTACTCCGGTAGTTTGCTCAACACCATTGACATAAATTTTTGCCGCAGATACAAGCGAAAACGCGGTCTGAAAATCTTTGATTACTCCATCGCCCGTTGCAACTGCTTCACCAGTTACGTTACTTCCGGCAAACCATGAAGCATAGCATGGGAAAAACATGAGGAAGTTGTAGTACGAGTTGTTATAGTAGGAAGCCATAACCCCTCGGTTCATCGCTACTATGTTGCCAGTATTGGCACCAAGACGAGTGACAGCACCCTTAATTTTCTTTTCAGCCGGAACTACTGAGAGTCCGATTGCCGGATAAGGGTATCCATTATCGCCACCCATAATAGAGTTTTTTTGAAGGACAAGAACAGGAGCGAACTGATACATATTTGTTGCTCCGGTTAGTACATCAAGCCATATGTGGTTCTTGTTGATAAACACGATGTCGGTGTTCTCGCCCCAGTGGACAAATACTGTAGCATAGATATTAATAATATCAGTGCTAGTCTTAGCAATGCTAATTTGATTTCCATTCATATCCTTTAGCATTGCATGAGTCATTAGTTTGTCAGTTGCCGCTGTAAAGCCGATTCCGATTTCGGTAAGCGTTTGACCTATGTTTTCAGTTTCGGATATGGTTATTTTTTTCTTGGTCATAAAAGTATGACCGTTGACAAATTTACGCTCATAATCAACTGCGGCCTTCGCCGACAAATACGTGAACAAGCCCGTCCTCGTTGCCGAGGGAGTTCCAGACCCAGTTCCGTAATGTATGTAGGCGAACCAAGAGTTGTTTCCAATGTAGGTCCACAATTGATTCAGAACAATGTTTTCAGCGTAAGCTTTTTGCTTAACTGCTCCAGTGACTGAATCAATAACCTCAATGTCAAAACGGTTATGTATACTGGCATCCAATGACGCTTCGATCTTTTTTGGAATTATATTCCTTTTGGTACCTCTTATCATTTATGTACCTCCTTATATGTCGTTAACGTGAGTTAATACACCAGTCGCCGAAAGAGAGATTTCAATATGCCCCTGTTCTTGGTCTGCTGTATTTGTGTAATAGATTTGGGATAATGCGCCCGTAGCAGAAATTGAAACCTCGATATGTTCTATGTTGTTTTGATCGGGTTTGGGTATTAGTTCCGTCGGCAAAAATGTTTGAGAAAAGGCTTCAACGTTTCCAGTAGACCCAGCAAGAGAACCAAGTCCATCATAGGCAATGGTTATGTTTCCAGCAGAACTCTCAAACCTTTCTAGTGGCATTACTTCAAGAATGACTTCTTTTGCGTTATCGCCCATAGATATGGTGTTCACGGTTTTGACAACGTTTCTTAAAGTTCCATTTGGAACACTGTCATATTCAGGAACCGTGATAGTGAAGTGGCTTTCGTTTCCGGTAGGTCTATCTGCAAACTGGATTTCCTCAATTTGCAATCCCGAGTTATTGCTCGTATTCATGTATATACGATAGTATAGATAAGGCGTCGTGTTATTAGTGTCGAATTCAACCCACCCAGCAGTTCCTTGTGGGGCTGGAACCGATACCGTTGATAAATCTACCCAGGAAGTCCCATCATTACTTCCTTGAAATATAACCGATAATGGTCTGTACAATCCACTAGATGTTAGGTACATTCTCCATTTGGGAAATGCTTTAGCAACTGTATATTGAACTTTGAACCATTCTCCTGCAACAAATCCAGAAATAAACCATGAGGTTGTGGTCAACCCGTCAGCGGCGTTGGTTACTGGATAACCACTATAGGCATGACTTCCAGTTACGGTGCCCATTATTTTTTGGTAGGAATATGATAGTACTGGATTTAAGCCAGTTACGTCGCCAATAAGCGCCTTATCAAACGTGATTTTTATTTTAGCACCATCGCCTTTTACCCAACTCATATATTAGTCACCGCCTTTACGATCGGTACTCCGCCGGAAGAAGAAAAACAACCCCGAAGCACGAGCCAATATAAAAGGTCGTGATAACTGAAACTTTTTGAGCCTATAGGCGACAAAGGTGTGGTTATAGCGCCGCATAGGTTTTTATATTGCATACTCTATACCTCCCCTAAGAGGGCCCATACAACGCCGGTAAACCAGTACACTTTTCCGTTGCCAATTAGAGCAAAACTCCAAGCTGGTATGTCTTCAAGACGTCCTGTTACAGCAACCATCTGTTCAGGAGTTGTCGGAAGCTCCGAAACATGGGCTTCTGTATCTACACCAAAAACCAATCCGCCGTATCTAGAAATAAGTTTAACCATAATGTTTCCTCCAATTAAATATTTTCAATCGTTTCGATCCTTGGTGGAATTGTACGTACAAGTCCTATTGGGTCAAAAGTTATACTCGTATCCACAAGCGGTGTACCGGCCATGCTAGTGATGGAACCAGCCGTATATGCTACAGTAACAGAACCGACCGCATTATTAAAGCTTCCAAAATCAAGAATAATGGTAAGGCCGTCCTCATCTAAAGTAGAAGAACCCACGAGGAAACGAATCCCCAAACTGTCAACGAGCGATAATGAACTAACCTGTGCTAATACTTCGCTCGCCGTTAGATGAATATTAAACCGAACCATAATTCGTTTACCATAATCAAGATACGGTTCTTGTGTTTCTGGGTTAATGGCCTCCACAGCAACATTTTCAACGTGAACCATAGTTGGAACGCCCAACGAGTATAGACCACCATATGGGGCGCCAGCGGTGATTCCCGATATCTCAATATGTTCCTCTTCGGGTGTTACGTTGGTGTATGTAACTTTGACCAATTCACCAGATGCGTCTATTTTCTTAAGTTCTAAATGTTCAGCACTTTTACTACCAAGGCCGCCAAACTGAGTAAACGCCTCGTACATTGCACCGGCATTATTGACAACCTGTAATGCCACTCGATAGTCCCATGTACGTTGGGCGCTTATCTGTGTCCAAGTCTGTCCTAAAGGCAGTGCTGATGTGGGCACAGGTTCTGCGTCCGTCCATACACCGTCAATAAACTGACGATAATAGATTGCCCCAGATAGAATAAAGAAGACGCATAAGCCAAAATCGAAGCCTGGAACGTCTGACCACATAGCTCGTACGGCTGTTACGTCCGTACAATTCGCCTCAGCGAGAGTGTATCGCGACTCTCCGTCAATCTTCTGAGCATATAGCCCACCTGACGAGACCCAGAAGACCCATGGTTGAGTCTCCGTGACGAACTCATACTTTCCGCTCGTATTTTTAGGCATCGTCCCGTCAAAAGCTAGAGCCACAGCGCTAGCGTCCTCAGAAAAGCCGGTCTCATACCACTCATGGGCCGCCATACTAGTTCTGTGAATAGCAACCATAACGTTGGCTTTACCATTAGAGATATAAGCCAGGTTGAGTTTTGTGTTAGTAAATCCAAAATATGGATGACAGACGGCAATGGATACGTCCGTAAAGGTTCCATCCAGAACCGTCTGCTTTTCCAAGAAGGTGTCATCGGTAAGTGCAGTTGTTGGTCTGCTAATCCACGCCACTGTAGAAGGATTTGCAGATGTTCCTTTTGTCTGAATATTCATGATAAGCTTGTCAGCAATATCCTTCGGCACGGTTCTCACGTAGACACCTCCTCTGCTATAAGTAATTTGATTGACGTGGTATACCACTCGCCAGGTTCGGCAGTATCCCATTCGGGTTTAGCCTCGATATAACCCATGACGAGTTTTTCACGATAGACCGCCGTCAAATATACACCATCTGCCTCGGCCTGGTTGACTGCTTCCATCTCTGTTCTGGTTGACAAAATCGTGATATCAGCATACTTGTTACCAGTACCGATTGTCTGCATATAGACGCTGCCATCCAAGGCTTTGGATATGACTTTGGTTTGCTCGATGCCTGGAATATAGGAGAGAATTTGAGCCAAGACAGCGCCCTCAAGTGAGAGTTTCCACTCAGTATATGTTGTCATCTTCGACTATCCCTCCTCATAAGTGATGTAATCATATCCTCAACGGCATAGTCAGCCACTGCGACCAATTCGCCCTTGTCGTTGACACCCTTTACAGTTACATCATCAAAGGTGTGGTGGACAGTTGTGGACTGCTCCGCACGTACAAGCGGGGTGATATTTGTAGCGCCAAGTGTCAGACTTTGTAGTTCTTTTGCGGTCGCCAGACTGCCTGAGGATATGCCCTTTGTCATATCTATGACGGGTTGAATTGTACCCTTAGCCATGTTTTCTGCGGCTGTAGAGGCTACATGGGCATATTTGGTAAAGCCCTTGGCAAACCCCAAGTCGGCATACATGCCAGACTTGATAAATTCTGTCGCTGGAGATGAAACGCCTATTTCGGCATTGGCGGCATTCAACGCGGCACGAGCCATAGAGGCCGCAGCAACAGCCGCCGATTGGATATTGTCAGTAATACCAACAACAAAGCCTTTGACTAGGTTTGCTCCAGAAGACTGGAACCCACTCTTATGACCGTCGATGGCCGATAATGAGTTGTCAATTTCTGAATTGATGATTTTACCGACGCCACTAACCTCGTCAGGAACCTTTTTGATCGAGTTAACACAGTCCGTTATAGTAGCCGTAATAGAAGCAAGTCCGAGTCCAGTTGAGAGCGCGCCTGCGCCAAACGCTAGTAATCCAGCACCGCCAGCTAACAAACCAGGAGAAGCAAGTAGTAATTTTCCACTGGTTATAAGCAAATCTGTAGCGAAGGAGCCAAGACCTTCGAGTTTTGTAAGGTCTACCATGGTCAACACCATAAGACCGGCGCCCATTGCAGCCAAACCGAGTCCAGCAGCTATTGCGCCCGCTCCAGCGACTACTGCGCCCGCTCCAAAGACAAGCAAAGCAGCTCCAGCAGCTAAAAGTTGCAAGGAGAGAGCAGATATTTGTACGGCCGTATTGGCCAAATTCAACAGTGCTTCTTGACCAGCGGGACCGGCCGCAACAATCAAACCGAGACCCATACCAAGTAGCATGAAGCTAATACCCAATGCTGATACGCCGATAGAGAAGACTAAGAGTGCTGCTCCGACAACGAGAATGGCTGGGGCCAACAAGGTTAATGGTGTGATGGCAAGTGCTATGGCTATCAATATGCCAACACCAGCCAAACCGGATACAGCGAGAGCACCAAGACCTATTGATAGGACTAATGCCGCCGCACCTATGGCTGCTAAACCGATACCAAGGACTATTAAGGCCGCTCCTAGAAGCAGCATTGATGGAATAACCGGGGTCAAGAGAGCAGCGGCCACTCCGAATATGGCTAATGTGCCAACTAGAGCTAGAAGGGCTAGTCCTATCTCAGTTAAAGACATAGAACCGAGAATCTTGAGTGCCACTGCGAGAACGAGTAGGGCTGCACCTACGACGAGCATTGCTGCGGCGCCAACGATGGCTCCTTGCATGGCATTAACCGCTATGACAATAATAAGGAGAGCCCCTCCAAGGGTTATAAGGCCAGCGGCTATTTGCTCGGGTGACATACTGCCCATGATCTTCATAGCCAAAGCTATTGCAACCAATGCTACAGCCAACCCAATGAGACCTAGACCCATGCTAGCCAAGTTTTTAGGCATGAGATATACGGCGCCTATGATTAGAGCCAGTGCTATAGCCATAGCTCCAAGACCCTGTACCAACTGCTCAAGTGGCATACTGCCAAGAATAGCAATCGCCATTGCAAATATATTGAGCGCAACTGCTAGAATCCCGATAGCCACAGCCGTAGCAATGAGTTTACCAGAATCGCCCATTGTCTTGACAAATATAGCAATACCAGCCATGATGGCGGCAACCGCAATAAGTCCTTGGACAAGGGCCGCTGGATCCATGGTGCCGAGAGTCTTAACTGCCTGCGAGAGAATGAGAATAGCAGTTGCAAATATAACAAGTCCAACGCTACTGCTAATGAGTTTACCAGTATTCTTTGACATTGCTTTGGCAGCAACAACCATCATAGCCATCATAGCACCAATAGCAATGGTTCCGGCTACTATTTTATCAAAGTCACAATCACTAATCTTTTTAAGTGCAACTGCCAGAATAAGAATCGCAATTGACATGCCGATCATGGCCGTAGCCAAGATAGTCAACTTTGCAGTACCCTTTACACTCGTTCCCATTTTGTCAAATAATAACATGGAACCCATCAACTCAGCAAACAGAGTGGTCATCGCTGCTAAAGAGCCAGCAATCTTGTCTGGGTCGACCATTGATAGGACAAGGAACGACACCGCAAGGATACCAATAGCCGCTGCTATTTTTAGGAGAATGTTGGCCTTTAAGTCGTTCTGATAGGCCTCGAGGCATCCTTTTACACCGTCAAGAAGACCCGTAATTGAGGATAAGAAGCCTGAGCCTGAGTCGACAAATTTCTTGATACCGAGAATCAATGCTCCAAGGACACCCGTGCTAAATAAGCCGGCAAGACCAGAGAAGTTTAGGTTCTTAAGTGCATCGCCAATAGCCTGACCAAAAGGTTTAAGGTATTCGGCGATTTTCTTGAAGGTCGTTCCAATAGCGGTACCTATCTTACCTATGAACTCAGAGACACCCTCTAACGGTTTGAACTTCTCCTTGATTGAGTCAGCAAAGGCCGAGAAACCTGAGGTGTCAATGCCGAGTAACTTGCCAAAAGCCTTAACTATGGCTGTGACTCCGGTAGTAATGCCGTTCGTACAAGCGGTTATGACGTCGCTTAGAACTTCAAAGGCGGTGGTAAAGAACCCACTCTTATCTAAGAAGTCATCAATTGAAACTAACCAATCGCCAATACTGGCGGTAAAACCAAGAAGACCTTCTCCGGCTGGGGCCAATGCTCCAACCAATTTTCCGACAACTTTGATTACTGTAGTGAATGCTTTTTTGATAATGTCTAAGATGGCAAACAAACCCTTGAAGGTTCGTTTGAGATTCTGACTTTGCGTGTCGCTGAGTTTGAATTGTGCTGTGAAGTCTCGAATCTTCTCTGTAAGAGCATATAATTGTTCGCCTGTTGCGGCCGGAAAGATTTCTCTGAACCCATCTCCGATTGGTTTAAGAATACTCATTAAACCTTCGAAGGAATTACGTAACGCCTGTATAAGGTTCTCTCGTCCGGAGGCGAGCGTCATCTTTTTAGCGAAGTCATCGAGAGATACGGTCCCATTTTGAACCTCTTTGTTGAACTCTTCTAGAGCAGTAATCTGAGCACGAGTATACCCAAGCTCGGTTAACTGGTCATCAGATAGTCCTTGTGTCTTTGCTGTAAGGTTCTTGAGCGCTTCACTCATCATGTCCGCAGTAAGCCACCCGCTCTTTAATGTTGCCGTAAACGAGCCTTCTTTGGTTATCATTTCGTCTATTTTAACATCGTGGGCCTTGGCAACCGCCATTAGAGCGTCTATGTAGCCTGCTTCATCGGCAACTCCGGCATATAACAGTTGTTTCCACCCAGAGGATAGTCCTCCAGAAAGTAAATTGTTACGAACCTGGGCAGAATCACCAATGAGTTTACCCATAACGTTGGATATCTCAGTGAATACTTCCTTTGCTTCACCAAAATCACCGATTATCAGTTTCCAACTCTGAGACCATCCTGATTGGGCAGCCTCTTTTAACGTGTCGTATAACTGACTTAAAGTTTTAACTTTGGTAGCCGCATCGTTAGCCATCTTACCGAGTTTCATTATCTCAACTATTTGTGCCTCTGTATAACCCATAGTCTTAAGTTGTGTTTCGTTCAAATCCCCAGTAAATTTGGAAAGGGTTTCGGTCAGAACCTCGGATGTTAACCAACCTTTTTCAAGGGTGTTTCTGAACGAGCCTTCATCCGTAATCATTTGGTCGATCGCTACGCCATGAAGACGAGCGGTCTCTTTTAAAGCGTCTTGGAAGACTTGACCGCCCATACCAGCATTGACAACCGAGTTCCAGTCCATAAGTTTGACTGTTCCTGAGGACAATGCCTGAGAAAGTTGATACATGGCTACGGACGCCTGCTGGGCATTTGAACCCGAGACAGCGGCCAAGTTAGCGATACCTTTGATGGCCGAGACTGACGTCTTCAAATCGACGCCGGCGGCTGTAAAGGTACCAATATTCTTGGTCATTTCTGTGAAGTTGTATATGGTCTTATCGGCATATACGTTTAACTCATCTAGAGCCGCGTTAACCTGATTAAGGGTTGTACCTTTCATGGAGGTGTTTGCTAAGATGGTCTGTACAGCGTTTATCTGGGTTTCGTATTCACGAAAACCGGCCATGATCGGGTCAATGGTAAGGGCTGAAACAATTCGTTTGCCGGCATTTACTGCGGAATTGGTTATGTTAGCAAGAGCCGTCATGCCCATTATGCCTAGGTTAGAGAACCTACTAGCAATAGCGTCGACTCCATCAGCAATTCCTGCGAGTGAAAATTTCCTAGCAGCATCATGTAAACCCATCAAACTCTTAGTAGATTTATCCAGATTTAGACTACTCTTAAGTTTATCGAGAGTACTGATGCTGGTTTTAACTCCAGACTCAAATTGCTTATTGTTGAATTGCATGTCTACAATTCTTTGGTCGATCGATTTATCACTCATAGATTTGTAACCTCCCGCCATACAGATTTTGCAATCTTATCAAAGATTGGCTTAATTGCCGGGTTAATATAATCACGTCCTTGGACATACCCACCGGTTCCAGTTCCATGACCATACTGTAATATGATAGCAATGGGGACCCCATCACGAACATTGGAGTTTGTCCAAGCGATAGAATATGAACCTTTTCCGATAGTAACCTCGTAATCCCAGGAACTGGCAGTCACACCAGAGTCAACAGGAGTAGCAGAAGCTAGAGCGTTGACTCCCTCTCGACCATAACTCTCAAGAATTTGCCGATAGTTAATCTTAGTAGCTCTTTTTAGGAACTTCTCCGTGTTATTGAAGCTTCCTCGATGCTTGAATACTACCATGTCTTCCTCCTTATATCGGTGGATTCTTGTCTTTTGAATTTGGCTTTTCTTTCGTGTGTGGTTTATCTGGCCAAGTATTGTTTTGTGAAAGATTTTCAATCATGGATTTAAGTAGAAGAATAACTGGAGGTGCAACCAATTCGACTAAGGCTGCCTTAGACAGACTCTCGGCAATATCATCCCGCTCAATATAAGCAAGATAGTACGATGAACCCGCCATGATAGCTCCTATGTAGACGAGTACAAATATAAGAATCTTGCTCGTATCCAGTTTACCTTTGTCATTCAACCAACAGGATATCCAAACTAAAACAAAACCAAAAGCTATGGTTCCACAAATCATGAGAACCTTAAATCCCCAAGTTCGTAGAATAAAACAACACACAAAGCTAAAGGTTATAGATAAGAGACACAATAGAAGTGCTCTTAAAAACAACTTCTTCATATCACTTATCCAGCAAACCGGCTCTGTTAAACAGAGTCGCTGCTTCTTCGCGACGAAGAAAACCCTGGGGATTATCGACGAGGCCGTCTTTGTCACCGTCGGAGAAAAGACCACTCTCAACAGCTTTCTCACACGACTCAATCGCGTATTCGGACGGTTTCTCGTCAGCAAGTCGAATGTTTATACGAGCAAGCAATGAGTCAACCTGCTCATCAGTTAGTTTTGTAAAGTCCATATCTTCATCCTCCTCAAGATTGGCATTGACTCTTTTTGCTATTTCACCATGAAGGTTATATAGGTAGTTTCCTGGGCAGGCCTTAGCAGCGAACCAACGATGAACCGTCATGTTCTGTTTGTCAACCTGTCCGATTAAAGACTTATCAGCCTCCCATAGAAGTGCCTTGATTCCATTACGTTTGCAAATGTCGGTTAGCAATAGAATAAGAGATTCATATGCCTCGTCAGATATTGGCCAATCTGGAGCACCATCACAGTTTGCCACTTCGATGGTTATTGCTCGGTTATCGTTGGAACCCGAAGAGGTGCATATAGAACGGTCGCCCTCGTCAACGTACAATGCAATTCGACCATCTGAACCTATGCCATAGTTGCTGCTGGCTACTCTAACTTGGAACACCTCGCCACAGCCTTCTATTGAACCATCACCAGCCATAACGTGGATAGAAATAGTATCAATAATATGGTTTCGAGGACTGACCCTATGCGGACTAATCCTCGTGTATGAGATTAAAGAACTGTTGCTCATAGCATCACCCCTTTGTATTCATTGAACGTCTACGAGACGCGTTTAATGCCGCATTACGACTAAGGGTTTCTTTCCTACCCATCTTCTTCGGAGGTTGACTCTTAGCGTCGCAGACCTTGATTAAGGCAAGTAGTTTGTTAAGGTGCCACTTTTCACGATCAAATGGAATGTTTAAAGCAACCATCCAATAGTAGATGATTTCGGAAGTCGTAATTTCTCTATTCAGCCCCTTTTTCTCATTAGGAAAGGTGGTAGCCGTCATAGGGGCTTCGATGTAATCGGTTACCTGCTTTATGTTTTCTGAAGTAAGATACCGATAAACATTTGGATCGACGTTTTGGGTTATAGTCATACACCGAATGTAATCAATATTTTCTTCACTTGTTTTCTCTTGTTTAGCCAAGAATGGTTTACACCATCTCGACTCCCATTTTGAAAGGGAGACCAGAGAGTGCTCGAGTTGCAATGTGTATTCCTTGGAATGAACGAATTCGTTCTTTTCCTCGTCCCATTGCTCGATAGAAGGTATCGTGAGCTGTAACATTTCTGGCCTCCCTGTTCCAACATATTAATTAAGTGGCGCAGGAATCGAACTTAAGTTATTGGGAGCCTGCGGAATAATCCCATTAACAAAGTCCGCCGCGGAATCAGCATCGGTTAAGAACTCCATAAAGAGTTCACTATACGCTTCTGTCGCTGTGAAGGAGTCTGTTATCTCCTTGTTTTTCATGAAGCGCTTTCCGTCAAGACTCTTTTCGCCATATGCCTTACGGATAAGGTCTTTGAATATCTCAACGATAGCCGGGCCATCTGTTGTCCTGTTGATCTTCGCAACTATGGCGTTCATGCCGCCGTCATAACAGAGATCCATCTCTGTGATCTCTGCTTTTGTCAGATTGAAGTAAAAATCCTCAGTCTGTTTGACTCCGTTGAAGTCAGTATAGGTAATTGTCTTTTTAAGCATAGTGTAATTAACTCCTTTCAAAATGTTGATTATAGCGGAGCCCTCCGGATATCGAGAGAGCCCCGCCAAGAATCATAAGATTGGTTACGCGGCCGCGGTAGTAAAGTTCTTTACTGTCGGAGCCAGCGCCTGACCGTAGATATCCACTACGCCGCCAATGGCGACGATGTAAATAGTGCTGATAGACAGATCGGATGTCGGATTGAATGTGAGAATCTTTCCGGTTGCATCCCAAGTCTTGGACCCAGCAACGAGAACACCAGTCTCAGAGGTTATCATGATGGACTCACGCTGGATTTTGTTGTTGAAAGTCATCACAACATTTGCGCCGACGGCAACATTGGTTGCTTCATCATCAGGAACGATGGTAGACAGTGCCAAAGCCGCAGGAGCTTCGCCACCGATGATTGACAGTACTTCCTCGGGCAAGGGCAGACGTGCGTCAGCGCCTTCAGTACCGAAGAGAACATTTTCAAGCTGCGTTAACTTTGCAGCATCAACCTTTGTGGAATCAACGATCAAACAAGCAGTTGGCTTATAGCCGGCAACCGGAACAGGGGTGGTTGTGACTTCCCAAGAGAACGTTGCCGCTTCAGGAGAGTCATTAACCGTAGCATAGGCTTTCTCGGAAGGAGCAGCCATAGCGTTGTAGATCAAATGAAGCTTATAGCCATAATCGCCACCCTCGGTATCATTACCAAGGATGGTCTTATAACAAAGACCGAAGCCTTTTCGCTTCTGCTGACCGATTGATACACCGACAGCAATAGATGCCGAACCATCGCAGATGGCAAATTCGTCAGGATATGTATAAGCCTCGATGGTTGCACCGAATTCCTCGGCAGAAATAAGGTTCAAATATGCGATGTTATCAGCATAAACCTTATTGGACTCTGCGCCCGAAGGACTTTCAGTTACAGCCGTAAGACCATTCCAGGCCGCACCAAGCGGATACAGACCAGCGGTGTTCATGGGATAAACAACACCCTGATTAACACCAGTCTCGTAAAGACGTTCTGTAATTGCGTCCCAAACAAGTTTCATAGTAGTTCCTCCTTAATAATAAATGTTGAATATGTCGTGGTTGAGATTGTCGGACGTAAAATGCCGATCGTATACACACATCGACAAGGCTCCGACTTTTCCCGGGATAACACTGTCCGGATCCTTTGCAATAACCGTTAATTGATAACGATTTTTGATTGAATATGGGACATTGTTTGCGAACTTTGTGTCCATCGAACTACGAGAGTACACAATGCATGGATACTTCATAACGATTGTCGCTGGAGGTTGAAAATATACGTTTTTAGACCCCAGTATCGTCTCCAGGACTGTCTGGAGTTGGAGCCGTGTCCCCATTGTATACACCTCCTATCGTCAAGATAAGACGGGGCCTTAGGACCTCTACATTAGTAATTTTCCAATTGGCACCCATCCATTTGATGTATCTCATTGCGTAGAAAGTTTGGTAGGCGAAGGGATCCCCAACAATACTAATTGTGTTACTCACAGTTAGATTATCATTGAGATTCTCCCCCGCCTCCAATCTTCGCGTATTCTTAATGACGTCACCCGAGTAGTTATGCTCGGTAATCACTTCAGTATGTACGCCAGGCGCAGTTTCGGACGTTAGGACATAGCCGATCGGTCCATAAAACTTTGCCATTTTGAAGCTCCTTACTCAGTTATTATGCCGGACGTCTTTCGAGAATGAGAGCGGACTTCGGTCTGGTCAGAGCGCCGGAGACACGGGTCTCAATCAGATACTTCTGCTGGTTGTAGTCGATGTCAAAGTCGTCGAACATCGCAACCTGGCCGCCCTTATCAGCGCCGATGGTATAGTCTTTGGGGTTGACGATAACGCCGAGGATGTCGTTGGTATGGGTCTCATCAACCTTACGGGTTGCGCCGTTCATGGGCTCGACTTCAACAATCTTGCTTACGCGCAGAACGTTGGCGAGTTCCTGGACACTTGAATAGACACGACGCTGCATGCCGTCCTTAATGAGGAGCATCTCGGTAAGGAGGTCTGTGGATGTCCACAGAGTCGGGTTACCAGAGCCCTTATAGAACTTGCGCAGACGGATAAACTCATCGATGACTTCATCGGTTGTAGCCGCATGTGCGACGTCGCCTCTATGTACGTACAAAGAATCGTTGTCTTTGAGGATGGGGCGAATGTTCTGCTCGTTGATCTTATCTTCGTCAGAAACGTCACGGCCGTCTCCGATGAGGGCTGCAACAGCCAGTTCCTCGTTGAGCATGCCGCGCATTTCGTTTTTGAGCCAGATAACAACGTCGAAATCGGTAATGTCAACGATGTCGTCACGGTCAAGTTTCTGCTTCTTATAGATGGTTGTGGGAGTTGTAACGCGCTTAAGCAGCGGAACAATCTCTTCCTTCTTCAGAGAACCGGTGACGTAACCCTTCGCACGAGCGTTATCCGCTGTGATGTCGGCTACGACAGTCTTGATTCTGGAGAACGGAGTGTGGGTGCACTCACCAAGGAAGATGGTAACCCAAGAGTCCTCACGCTTGAGGGTCTGAGGACCATTCTCATCAGTGTAGCGAGCATCCGGGAACAGAACGTCAATAGGGTCGAGACCATAAGTCTCAGCGTGCTGAATAAAGCTCTCTTTAAGAGAACCGCAGCGCTTAGCGTCGGCTACAATCTCACCGATCTGGTCGTGGGTAAGAACATTCTTAGATGCGGGCTCGGCGGATTTGTCAAATACGTTATTTTTCATAATTGAATCTCCTTCTTCGTCATAATGTTTGATGTCTCCATCATTGGATTGGTCGATTGCTTCTGCAATCAGAGCGTAAACAACGGTCTTCTGGTCTTCATCGAAGGTAGCAAACACGTCAGCGACGGTCTTTTCTCCGCCAGCGTGTTCAATAACTTCATCGCCTTCTTCACCATCGTCATGTTGGGCGTCGCCTCCAGCATCGCTAAGTGCTTGGGCTACAAGAGCATAGACGACATTTTTCTGCTCTTCATCGAAGGTTTCGAACACCTCGGCGACTGTTTTGTCGTCGGAGGATTCTTTAACCGCCGGTTTATCATCGGCGTGACTAAGAGCGATCTGCATGGATATGATGGCTTCTGATTCGTCGATATCAAAGGTTCCATCACCGTGCGCAAAGTTGAGATTCTCGATATATGCACCGGGATTAGCACCCGAAAGCACGAGACTGACCTCACGTATTGCGCCATGCATAACTCGCTTGGCCTGTTCCTGGAGCTGATTTGCCCATATTGAAAGCGAGGAAATGTCACCATGAGCGACAAGTTTCTTGGCATTCTGGCCGGCTACTGTGTCGTTAAACGAGCAATAGCAATATACTCCATCCTCACGATTTTCGAGAATGGCGTGACCTAGGATATTCGCTGGGTCATTATGCATGTGCTGCCACACGAGTGGGACCTGAGTGCCGTCTTGATGTTTGAACGCATCTTTAAGGATAGTTCGCCCATCTGTGCATTTAAGATCGTTTCTGGTGGCATAACCATCAAAATCACACTTAATTTTACCCATTATGTTAGACTCCTTTCGAATTTTCTGCACCATCTGACTTTGGCTCCGTAGGAGTCGTATCGGGAGGTGCGTTTATGTTCTTGTTCCTGAGTTGATCAGCCTTAGGATCCGCTGATGGTTTCCAACCAATAATGGCACGAACATCATTGGACGATAAGACCTCATTCCTAGTAAACTTGTCGGCAACTTCTGCCAAATCCTTTACAGGTACAAGTTTAAAGGGATCATTAAAGAACATGATAGTTTGCTTTTGAGTACGTGCTGTTTTGGTAAGAAATTTGCGTTTGAACTCGTCAACTATTGCAGAAACGATCACGGAAACTGATCGGTTCTGATAGTTTAACATCGTCGCCTCATCTGCTTTACCAGTAAACACATCTTCTGTTAAACCTAACTGGCTATACAGCATACTCGTTAGATATTGAATCTGTGACATAAGGTTGTTCTCGGCGGGGCGATTAAGTTGGGTAATGCGTTCAGTACCATCGGTATACGCAATACCATATGTGCTACCGGAAAGTTGCATCTCAACATCTTTCCGACGCTTCTCCGCTTCCAGACGACGTGCCTCGGTTTTGATTACGTATGGAAGTTGGATTATAAGGTCAAGTTTGCCTGCTCCACTCTGTTCGTCAATAGCATCCAGGATTGCTAGCTTTCGAATAAGCCGCTTGAGGGTACTATTTGGTTCATTCATGACGGCATATAATGGATTCTCGATTATGGCAACCATGTTTTTTGGAAGGGTAAGTTCTTCTTGCAATCCCGTGTCTTCGTTGTAGAGTTTAACTCGAACACTTTTAGGATACCATTGAACTATCCTTGCCGTACGGAGAGACTGAATGTCATAAGACCCAGACACCTTTGGGTCAATCGTTGTATCAACTGGAACTACGGCTACAACGCCTTCGTCGAACATCGATAAGACGAGATCTTGAATAAACGCTTTGCTGGTTTGATCAAGATTAGCTTCCTCGTTTAGACAATAGTTAATGCCCGATTGGACAGTCTCAAGAAATCTCCCATTTTGATCCACTCTGACATGTTGCATGGAAACAGCAGCTACGTCCAAGGCAATCCGATTGTAAACGGAGATGATGACTGACCGTTCGTTTGTTACATGGAGTCTGACCCGATCTTGTCTTCTTGACGAACCGTATCCAGTGTCTTGGTATTGGTTGGTGGGGTCACGACTCCTGAACGCATTCCAACCATGCTGTAGTCTTTTGGTAAGTGGTTCTGGCAACCGGATCACCTCCTTCTATTATCAATAATTGCCATGTCATCATTAGACCAGATGACGTTGTCAACGGTCTGTGGCAGGATGTTACGGCCCCACGCGTTGAATTGGTCCTCATTGGCTTGACGAGACGCTCTAACTTGTGCCATCTTAAGTCCGCCAACAGCAACCCCAACGTATGCTGCTTTGACACCGACTCCTATACCAGTTTGTATAAGATCTTCTTTTGTAAAGACCCTATCCTTCGTTCCTGGCTGTCGCTTTCCAGAATTGGTGTAGCGTTTAGAAGCCGATTTAGCTAGCGCATCTTGGATGGATACCTGTGAAGCGGTGCTTATAGCGATACCCGTGATGTCTCTAAGAATGTCTTTCTTGGTTATCTGCTTACCGAGAAGATACTTCTGAAAGGCCTCTTTAACTACAACTTTGGCAGTTGCCGCAGCCGCAGTCTTTGTGATTCTGGCCGCTGCCGATTGATTACGGTATTTAAACCGTTTAGCATCGGAAGCATTCACGTTTTTGTTGTTTTGAATCTTAGAAAGCTTGGCTCGATAGTCCGCTTCTCGTTCTTTGCGAACTCCCCACTGCATTCCTTTTTTGCCATAGTGGGCTAAGGACTCTTCCAATCGCAGCACCTCCTATTTTGATTGGTTGGTGCCTCCATTAGTAGGCGTTACCAAGAGCCACGCGACGCCAGTTCTTTTGGGCGGTAGTGTTGCCAGCAAGGCAGACATACATATAGGTGGCGTCTACCATAATCTTCATTCCGGTCGCGACAGTGCCGTTGACTCCGCCACTCAGTTTTGTAGCGCCGCCAGTAAACGAGCCGTTAGCCATGGTCTCACCGATTGTGATGTTGTTACCAATAGCACCAGCTATGTCAGCAGAAAGAACGACTGTGTTACCAGCGCCGCTTGCGCCTGTAACCCCCTGAGTATCGTGAGCGAGGATGGCTGCGACGATCGCTGTGACCGTATTGACTGCTGTGCAGTTTGTTCCCGAGCCAAGGGTGGCCGCCGCAAAGACGTTTGTTCCGGCTGTAAAAGTTTCGGTTGTGACAATAGCATTACCGGCTGTTCCGCCGACAAGAGCTGTTATCACACAGGCGTTTACTGCAAAGGCCGCCGCGGTGACAGAAGGATGAGGACTGTTAACGCCATCGGTTCCATTAATTGCTGCAACCAGAGCCAACTGAGCAGCCGCTACGTCAACACCAATTGAAATTTCCCCAGGAGCATTGGCTGTCCCGACTGGAACGAATATGTAGGTCTTGGCTCCGATCGTTATGGTATCGCCAGCCGTTGGTCTTACGTCCATAGTCAATGTGCCGAAGCCCTTGACCGTATTGTCCGTAATGTCGATTGCAATGTTGGTAGGCGCCGTCTTTGTCTGGGCTTCGTCAGCTAGAAACTCGTAGACATCTGCGCCGATTGTGATTGTTTCGCCATCAACCGAGATTCCGGATATGGTAAGGGTTTCGGTAGCGGAGACAGCGTTCACCGGAGTTCCAGTTTCGCCGACGCAACCAATGATTTCATCAAGTTTGGTTCCGAGACTTACCGTCGGATTCAATCGCTGGGAAATACTGTTAAGAATCTTACGTTCGAGAGTAGACAATTTGTTCATTTTATAGTCTCCTTTTCTTATTCGAATGTGTCTTTATGAAGTTTGTAAGCAATCCACGCATCCATCATAGCGGATACACTATCAATTTTCTGATCATATCGCTTCTTAAGAAGTTTGCGGTTGCCGTTTGTGTCTTCAAGCGTGATGGCATTACCCATGGCAAAAGCCATTAGTTCTTGGTCAAATATGAGCATACGCTCTTCAGATAGGGTCTTCAATTCACCAAGTGGAACCGACTCGGTCTTAATACCTTGTATAACTTTCTCAATTCCGTATGGGCCGTTCTCTGTTTCCCAACGAGTGACAAATTCTTTAGCGTTATATGGGTCGAACCCAAAGCAACGAACGTCATATTCACTATCAATAATAAATTTATCAAGATCGTCATAGACATCCATCATATCAAGAACGGTACACTCAAGAACCATGAGACTTCCTTCTTTTATGAACTCGTCATACTTTATACGCATAGCACCTGGAAGTTTCATAAGAGTTAAAGACGAAATATAGCATCGAGTCTTAATCCCAAACAATCCTTTAGGAAGGGGAAACATAAAAGTAAAGGCACAGAAGTCGTCTCCTTGAGAAAGATCGGCACCGAGGGCACATGGTAACGACCAAAAGGCCTTCTCTTTATATCTATGCGGAATGGTTTCCTCATAAGTAAAGAAGTAGGTATAGCCTTCCATTGGGATGCCAAATCGTTTGGCTAGTATATCGTTTCGAGTTGCAGGAGCGTTTTCAGCTCTCTCAACATCGAGTTGATAGGTCTCATAAGTTACTGTCTTGCCAATATTTGGTTGAGCCTTAACCCACATTGCTGGGTCGGACACTTCTGTTACATCGTCGAGTCTATAGTACCAAATTGAAACGTGCGGGTTTATGTACTCGCCCTTGAGGATGTTCATCAGTTCCATCTTGATAGTATCGCCTGAACTGTTACGGACGGTACCTTCGGAACTCATGGCAATTATGAGATAGTCATCCAGTTTGGACGCGCCTTGCTCAATCGCACCAACCACGTCTTCTCGAATATCACCAGAAAGCCATTCGTCGACAGTAGAAATCTTAGGTCTAAGACCTTGGAGTTTGTCGATGGCCATTGGGCGAATCTCAAGTATAGAGCCAGTAAGGAAGTTTTCAACGCCCTTCTTGGTTGATGCTAACTTAACACGATTAGCCCTAGAACCTGTCGTGTTTTGTAATGAGCCTTCAGTTAAGAACTTAAACAGCGGTCCTCGCGAGCGCGTAATAGCTGTCCGAATTGGAGACATCACTTCGTCGGCTTGTTTCATTGTTGGGGCCGTCGTGATTTGGTGGGTTGTAGAGGTATCAACGTTTAGGAAGTAATCCTGTATGCAGGAACCGTACATAGATTTGGCTCCGCCACGAGCAACAATCAAATATTGCTTGTTGATGAGCCGCTTCTTAATCATCTTGCGGACATATTTTCCGCCACGATTGTCTGGATCCGGCTCGTAGATACTCCTTTCCACAAAATAATACCAACCAAAAACCTGTTCGGCCCAAAGTTTAAAAGTGTCTAGGAGCATCAAATCTGCGCCATCCGTTAGCGTAAGTTCATTTTCACAGAATAGAACAAAACCCTCAACGGCATCCTCATCGTAGTAGATACCTTTATTAGCAATCAAATCGTCTATTCGGTTCATCTCCATAGAGATTTCCTTACAGACTGGAATATTACCTCTCAGTACCTCTTCACGGAATTGCCCATAGTATTTTGGGGTGGCGGTGTTTGATAGTCCCATAAATCACCGGTTAATCCTTTGGTGTCTGACGATCCATTAGTTCTTTATATATGCGCTGATTAATGTCCCTAAGATCGTTAGTGTTTTGCCATAGGGTTACACGTCTGACTCGGTTACTAAGAGTATCCGCATTTTTGGATGCTCTATCAGCCTGATCGGTTATGATCGGATGTTTGATTTGGTTCATTGTCACTTTGCCAGCCTCTGCTAACCAAACCTTTGGCGTTTTATTAGCGGAATTAGCCAATAAAGAATCGGCATATTTTTTAGAAGCCGCTTGATACTCTTTTTCGGTTTTAGCTTCTTTTAACTTTTTTACAGCTTCGGCTTTAGCAGCCTTGTTTGCTTTTTTTTGAGCAATTTGAGCATCGACCCTAGAATTTATGTCTTTTACTTCTTTTGTTGTCTGGTATTGAGACCGTCGTATCTTCGTCCCAAGACTATCATTTTTTTGGGATTCTATAGTGGCCTTTGTGGTCATTATTGGATGAGTATAAGCGTTCAAATGCATTTTTGCGGATGCTCCATATCTGTCAGCAACCCTCGATCCTACTTTTCCGGCAGAACTTTTTCCCCATTTCATTCCAAGGACACCATAGTGCATGAGTTCATCTTGTGCTGTCATTGTGATTCCTCCCCCCTTTAATAAGCTTTTCCGACATCTGTTAAAATATCGGCAACGTATTTAGCCCCGCTCTCAATGCCTTTCTTAGCCACGTTCTTGACGGTTTCCTTGGCAATTTCTTTACCAGTAGATTTAAACAAGTCTGAAACGTAGGCCTTTCCTTTAGAAACAGAAGCCTTACTAAGGTCCTTATACTGCTTTTCAAGTTGCATTCTTCCCGTAAGTTCTTTAAGTTCAGCAGTTGTGAGGTTTTTTGTTCCTCGCTTTTTCATGTCCTGCATTCTCTTAAAATCTTCAGAAGGAGGGCCTTTTTTGGCTGATCCAGACTTTGATATCGATCCAGATCTACGAGTTCCCCATCTCATTCCTGGGACACCGTAGTGAGAAAGTTCGTTTTGGACTTGGTCCATTATGTAGTACCTCCTTCGGCTTGAATATTCAGAGTGCTATCAAGTTCAGCAATCTGACTTTTTATTGCGTCGACAAGAAATCCACTCTGAGGCGGATCAAAGATAAGACGAACCTTTAAGTAGATATAGGACTTAACTGCGTCCAAATCCTTACGCGTACCTATAAGTTCGGACCAGACATTTTCTTTATCCTTAATAGAATAACCTCCGGGAGGCCCGATTCCAAGCTGATTCAGACGCATTATCGCAGAATTGATGTATATAATTATGTCAGTATCAAACTGCGTATCGTTTTCCCCAGGACCGAGAAGTTTTTTGATAGATGTTAAAATGCTTTCCATAAACGAGTATCTCCTTTCCGACGTTCTTGCGGAAGACGTATTAAAAGCGACGAATCGCCATAATGTATTGCATTGCTAGTACTATGTGAAACGCAGACAACGTTGTCTGGATCAAATAAACAATCTGCCGAGTTCTCAATATCTTCTATTGAGATTGCATTAAGATGATGGAGTATGATGCGGTCAAAAATTTCTCTATCTGGAATTGCTAGATCACAACCATTGTCGCGAACTATCATATCTCGGCGAAATCTACGCCATTCGTGTGAGTGATAAAAGACTTGATTTAAATATCGCTCAAATCCAAAAGTTTCTCGACCGACAACGCCACCGAGTCGAACGTATTCGAAGCGTTCTTCAAAAGTTGGAATACGACGAAGTTCTCTGTATGATCTATTCATATAATTGTTCCTCAACCCAGTTTTTTCCTAACTGTTTATATTGGTTCAATTCATCTGAAGATTTTTTACGAAGTTCATCGGTTATAGTTGATACTGTTGTAATTTTAACAGTCTTCTCTGGAGAGAATAGTATTATAGGAGCTTTGGATACACCGGTTTGGTAATCATTCTCGTCTCTAACAGCATTAAAACCTTTCTTCTGAAAAGTCTCTCTAACCGTTTTTTGAACATACGGAGACGCTGCATCAAAATCTGGAGAGAAGGTCAGCGAAGTATTGACTGATGTATACCAAGCCTTTGCAGTCTTTCCAGTTGGATCTTTAGAAATAGTTTTTAACTCTTTATCTGAAATCTTATCACCCATCATGTTTGTGAAAGTATTTCTAAATTTAGAATCATTTAAAAACAGGTCATTAATAATTTTAGTTGCTTCATCCATACTTGGTGCTTTGATTTTTTGAACAGCTGTTAGTTTTAAAACGGTATCACGACCGCCGCCAAAGAAACCTTTTCCACCAATGTACTTTATGTATTTTGCATTGTCAAAGTTTGTTAATGATGCATATGATAAATCCTTTAAAGGAAGGGATTGACCATTACTACGAACAAGACGCTGGAGTGATGCCCCTTTTTCAATAGACATTGATCCATCAGCTTTTACACTGATGTCTTTTGTTTTGACTTGAATATCTGACGTAGACTGAGACTTACGGCGACCCCATCTCATTCCAAGGATTCCGTAATGCGCAAGTTCGTCTAGTGGCGGTTTCATAAAATCATCTACAGTCATCATCGTCACTCCGTTTCTCGCCTTTGTATTTACTCATTGCATCCAGAGCATTAGTATACAATTCTTCAATTCGTTTTGAAGATTGAATCTGGTCAGTCTTTGCTTTCTTCAACTCTATCTCTTGTTCAAGGATCTCTCTTTCTAGTCTAGCAGGTGTCGATCCGAGTTTCAAAAAATGAGTAGTCTCTTGTGAGGAGGCTGTCCCCTCTCTAAGCCGTTTTTCGACTAGATCCATGGATAAAGAGATCATTAGATTTTCCTGGGCTTCAAGCGTTTTAGCCGGAGGCCTCTTGGTTGGTGAGTTTTGCATAGGTTCATCTTTAGTTCTCATCACTAAAGACCCCCTTTCAAGTGAGTTTGGGTAGACTTTGGGGACAGTTTAGAAATGACGACCACGCTCTTGAAAGGAGCCCCGGCTCACCACACCGGAGAAGTGGATCAACGCGTCGTCATTCCTAAACCGTCCCCAAAATTTAGCTAATCTTTTTCGATCCGATAGACATGTAATACATGTCATTGTCCTCATAAGTGGTTTTAAAGCCATATTCATCGTATACGTGTTTGGCTATTGAATTATCTTTTCGGACAGATAGATTTTTGACGCCTAATTTTTTAGTAGCATAATCCAAAAGCTGATAAGAGTATCCTTTACCCTTGTATTGATCATACACCTCAAGGTCTTCAATGTTTTTTCCATCCCACCAATGAAACGTTGTAAATTTAGCCACAGGATTGCCTTTTACATCGGTCCATTTATACTGAACCCCGGGTGTTTGGCCAAGCATAACTTTTTTAGTCTTTAAACTAAAGGTGTGGAATGTGTCAGGAGCTTTTCTAATACCCCATTTCATTCCGAGGACGCCATAGTGCATTAACTCGTTCTCAACCTGGGTCATTAATATAGGTCCTCCTTCCTCGGAATTGTTCCCCCGGAGAATTTTTTAGG
>Ga0074198_1000318_pt1 | contig 57560 bp, 56 predicted proteins | sample EPASupsiteSAE323_FD_64527 | JGI IMG/M metagenome (GOLD analysis project Ga0074198, IMG submission 64527) | Bioremediated contaminated groundwater from EPA Superfund site, New Mexico - Sample SAE3-23 | ecosystem: Environmental > Aquatic > Deep subsurface > Groundwater > Contaminated ... | reverse complement strand
TGTCGAGGTGGGGGGGGCGTGCTGGTGGGGCAGAGGGGCCTCGTCCCCCCCCCCCCGCCAGAAAAAAAAAGGGGGGGCCCGCGCCCCCCCCCCCCTGCCCAAAGGCCCCCGCCCCTTGTCCCAATTTAGGTGGTGAGTTAGTGCCTAGAATTAAAATGATAATTGAATATGACGGTAGTAATTATCATGGATTTCAACGGCAGGATAATGCTCAGACTATCCAGGGTGAATTGGAAAAGCAAGTCCGCTACCTAAGCGGTGAAGCTGTTACTATCTGTGCTGCAGGCCGTACGGATGCAGGGGTACATGCGAGGGGGCAGGTGGTTGCTTTCAACACCTCGTCCACCATACCTCCGGAAAGATGGTCCCTCGCTCTGAATAGCTTTTTGCCAGGAGATATCCGTGTACTCAGCAGCAGCGCGGCGGAACTAAATTTCCATCCTCAATTTCAGTCCATCAGTAAAAGCTATGCCTACTACCTGTACAGGCAAAAATCGGGGGCAGCCTTTTATCGTCGCTATGCCCTGTGTTTAACGGATCAGTTGAATATATCCGCTATGAGTCATGCCTGTCAGCTTATAATCGGACGGCATAACTTTAAAGCTTTCTGTGCCACTGGCGGAAGTTCCAAAACCTTTGAGCGTACGGTATTCAATTGTTCATTAAAGGAATCTGGTTCCATGTTGCGGTTGGATGTAGAGGCAAATGGATTTCTTTATAATATGGTTCGCATTATTATGGGCACATTGCTGGAAGTGGGGCGAAAACGTATCCAAGCCGACGAAATAGCTGATATTTTAAAATCACAGGACAGAATTCGGGCTGGCCCAACTGCACCCCCGCAAGGATTATATTTAATGAAGGTAGAGTACCCATTTAATACATAATTGAACGGGACGTGTGACAGGGGACCTTTCTTTGTCACACGAAAACATTTATTTTCGTGCGACAGATGGGGACGGTTCTTCTCTGTCGCACTATTATCAATGCAAAAGTGCGACAGAGAAGAACCGTCCCCATCTGTCGCATCTGTCTCCTTGTTGCCCCGTTAATACACGAAAACATTTAATTTTCGTAAAAGACCGTTACTTTCTTGACAAAAGGCGTTAAACATAGATAGAATTAGAAGGTAGTCTCTAAACTACTGTTTGGCTTCTGCCCCGTTGACAAACATAGGAATAGAGATATCATCGTATACAACCGGGTAACGAAGTACAGGAGGGAAAATCGTGAAATCATATATGGCGAAGCCAGCGGAAGTTGACCACAAGTGGTACGTGATAGATGCGACTGACCAGACTCTGGGCAGACTGTCTTCAGAAGTGGCCTCAATGTTGAGAGGCAAGCACAAACCAATCTATACCCCCAATGTAGATACCGGAGATTTTATTATCGTGATAAATGCATCGAAAATACGACTCACCGGCAATAAGCTCACCCAGAAAAAAATGCGGTGGTACACCGGTTATCCGGGTGGTTTAAAGGAAATAGATTATGGTTCACTTTTACAGAAGAAACCAGAGAAAATTATAGAAGCGGCCGTTAAAGGGATGCTTCCCCACAATCGTTTAGGTTCGGCTATGTTCAAAAAGCTAAAAGTATACAGGGGGAGCGAACACCCTCATCAAGCCCAAAAACCCGAAATTCGGGAATTGAGAGGTTAGGAGGAGCGATATGTCTAAGGTACAATACTGGGGAACCGGAAGAAGAAAAAAAGCAGTTGCCAGGGTAAGATTAGTTCCTGGTAATGGCACTATATCAATAAATAGCAGGAATTTTGAAAATTTCTTCCCCAATAAAACCAGCCGGCTCATCGTTATGCAGCCGATGGAATTAACAGATATGACCGGGAGATTCGATATTATCTGTCTGGTAAATGGTGGAGGAGTCACGGGTCAGGCAGGCGCTATAAGACTGGGTATTGCTAGGGCATTGATCAAGGCCAATCTGGAATTACGGCCTGGCCTTAAAAAGGCAGGATTTCTCACCCGCGACCCACGTATGACTGAAAGAAAGAAATACGGACTTCATAAAGCCCGCAAAGCCCCTCAATATTCAAAACGTTAGATACTCAAACCTCTCCAACACGGAGAGGTTTTTTTATTGGCTAGACTAGATAGAAGAAGATATTGGCAATATGGTATTCAAATATTATTTGCCTCCCCGGCATATATAAGAAATAGCTTAACCGGGGAGGTATGGCATTTTGTTTAATAAGGTGCTGATTATAAAAAGGAAGCCCGGCAGCATTATTCTCGCGATATTTTTGCTGCCGGCCTTGTGTTTATGGGGAACTAGTCTTAGCAACCCACATGAAAAAACGGTTATGTCTTATTCGCTGGTCAACCATGTTATTGTTGTGGATGCGGGTCATGGCGGTTTTGATCCCGGAGCTATCGGACCAGGTAAAAATATTGAAAAAGATATCACTCTGTCTATCAGCCGTAAACTAAGCGAACTCTTAAGCCAGTCGGGAGCCTTGGTCGTAAATATTAGGGAAACAGATGAAGATCTGGCCGGGGACAATTTTTCCGGCAGCCTGCTGGAAAGAAAGAGAAAGGATTTAGCTGCGCGAGTAGCTAAGGCTCAAGAAAATAAAGCCGATATTTTTGTCAGTATTCACACCAATGCTGATGTCAGCCCTCGATGGACAGGAGCCCAAACGTTCTACAGCGGTAAGAGTGAAAAAGCTAAACAAATTGCGGAAGCAATTCAAGATGAATTAACCAGGATTCTAGGGAATACTACTCGCAAAGCCAAAACCGGCAACTACTATATAACAGACAAAACCGATATGACCGCCGTGATCGTGGAAGTAGGCTTTTTATCAAACCCGAAAGAAGAAAAACTGCTTAGCTCCAGTGATTACCAGGATAAAGTTGCGTATGCTATATTTTCAGGTATCGCCAAATCACTTATTGATGGATAAAATAGGATTATAATTAAAGCATATAACCAATGAAACGAAGGGGGTCAGCTGATGATTACATATGCAGCTTTAACACCTCACCCGCCCATAATTATCCCCGCAATAGGACGAGAGAGGACCAGAGAGGCAGAGGCTACTATTAAGGGTATGGAAGCTTTGGCTCATGAACTAATTCTCAGTTCGCCGGATACGGTGGTATTCCTTACTCCTCATGGAAATGTATTTGCGGATTGTATTACCTGCCTGCTTGAACCTCAACTCATGGGTAACCTGGCCAGTTTTGGTCAGCCAGAGGTTAAGACAAGTCATCCTAATGACCTGGAATTGCTGAAAGAGTTGGGAATTCGTGCGGAAAAGAAAGGTATAAGTCTGCTGGGAATCAACCGGGAGCTAGCCTTGCGCCACACCTTAAATCCAGAAATTGACCATGGCATAATGGTTCCCCTCTACTATCTGGAGAAGGCCGGCATGGGGGACAAGCCGATTTTGGCCTTAAGCGTGGGGTACCTGGAAAATTTAGAGTTATATACGCTGGGTAGGTTGATTCAAGAGTCAGCTGCCAGACTGGGTAAAAGGGTGGCTGTAGTAGCATCAGGTGATATGTCTCATCGCCTTAAGAATGAAGGCCCCTATGACTATCATCCAGACGGCAGCCGCTTCGACCTGATGGTAAAAGATATGCTCGCTGGAGCTGATGTACAAGGGATTTTAAACATTCCTGAAAACTTACGGCAAAATGCCGGGGAATGTGGATATAGATCGATCGTGATTATGTTGGGGGTACTGGATGGCTATCATATCCAGTCCCAAGTGTTCAGTTATGAAGGACCCTTTGGAGTTGGCTATCTAACCGTAGGGTTAAGTCCTGGGGAGCCAAGTTTAAGTATTTGGGAAGAACTAAACGTTGAGCAGATCAGACTCATGGAAAGCAGAAGGGCAGCAGAATCTATACCGGTAAAATGGGCCCGTTTGGTATTGGAAAGCCAACTGACCAGCAGTCCCACGCCTGAGCTGCCGCAAGCTATGGAGTCATTGCGGCACGACCGGGCGGGAGTTTTTGTATCCCTAAAAAAACATGGTCAACTCAGAGGCTGTATCGGTACCTTTCTGCCTGCTTACCAAAACCTGGCTGAGGAGATTAGGAACAATGCTCTGTCAGCAGGGCTGAAAGATCCTCGTTTCTCCCCGGTAGAAGCCTCAGAACTGCCTGCGCTGGTGTATTCAGTTGATATACTGGCTCAGCCTGAACCTAGTAACAAAGAAGACCTTGATCCTAAACGTTATGGGGTGATTGTGAGCAGTGGTTCCAAAAGAGGGCTGCTTTTGCCCGACCTGGAAGGGGTGGATACGGTGGATCAACAGCTGGAGATAGCCCTGCAAAAGGCGGGTATATCACCGCGCGACAAATATACCATTCAGCGCTTCGAGGTAAAGAGGTTCACGTAAAATGGGGAGGTGGGGTCATGGCAGATTTTGAAGCTCTATTTTATGAAAAACTGGATAATGGGAGCCTGCGCTGTGTGCTTTGCCCGCATCACTGTAAATTAAAAGACGGGCAGGAGGGCTTGTGTCGGGTAAGGACCAATCGCGCGGGTACACTTTTCACAGCCAATTATGGGCAAATAACCTCCTTGGCTTTGGATCCTATTGAGAAAAAGCCCCTCTACCATTTCTATCCTGGTTCTTATATCCTGTCGGCAGGCAGTTTCGGGTGTAATCTGGCCTGTTCTTTTTGCCAGAACTATTCTATAGCTCACGGTATGCCGCCTACCCGTTACATGGATCCTGAAAGTCTAGGTGACTTAACATGGCAAAGTAAAAGTGAGGGTTCCATCGGGTTGGCTTTCACCTATAATGAACCATCAATATGGTATGAATATATTATGGCGGTTGCACCCCGCCTCAAGGAACAGGGCCTGAAAACTGTTCTAGTAACCAATGGCTATATAGAAAAGGAGCCGCTTGAAAGGCTTTTGCCCTATATAGATGCTTTTAACATAGATGTAAAGGCGTTTAACCAGCATTTCTATTCCAAGTTGTGTAAGGGCAAGCTAACGGCGGTTAAAGATACGGTGGAAAGAGTAATTGGGAGGAGCCATGTGGAAATCACCACTCTTCTTATACCGGGAGAGAATGACGGAGAAGCGGAGATAAGAGAATTGTCCTGCTGGCTTGCCTCGCTTAATCGGGAAACGGTCTTGCATCTGTCCCGCTATCACCCATCCTATAAATTGCAGATTCCTTCTACCCCAGAGGCAACTATAAAACATGCCCAGGAGATTGCCAAAGAGTACCTGGACTTTGTCTATACGGGCAATCTGCCGGGGGAGGAAAACAATACCTACTGCCTTAACTGTGGAAACCTGCTCATTAGCAGAAATGCATATGCGGTGCAGGTGAGTGGAATTGAGAACCGACGGTGCAGTTCCTGTAACAATCAACTTTCATACCTAAACGGAATTTAGGGATTATAGCCGAAAATTTCGAGCATCACTGATATATTAGTTCAGCGCCAAATTTTGGTCATACCAAGCCCTGGGTGAACATTTTAAGAATTTACTAGAAATTTGCGGTAGTTGGAATCATCTCTTGGCCATTTCCCAAATAGCAAATGCCTGCAATATGAACAACCTCATTTAACGGTTTTGTTTCTTTGATCATAATATTGCTGCTAACATTTTTAGTTAAAAAATAGCTTTATTGTCATTCTGAACGAAGTGAAGAATCTTCCCCACTCAGAGGAGTAAGATCCTCTGCTGGTGCACAGAATGACATAAAATCGTTCTCCTAACTTCTCCTGAACATGTTCATCGGTGGTTGTGCCCTGCTGACGTGGGGGTTAGTAAGAAAAGTAGCCAACACATTTCTTTACTACAGAAGAAACTAAATGGAAATAATGTGGTAGAATATGGATAAAGAAAACTGCAATTATGTAAAATTAATGGATGCTATAATATACTGCCTCACTCTCAAGTTCTAGGGCACTTAGAAATAATAGGAGAAAGGTTTGATGATTATTGGGGAAGAGAAATTATTTGTCAAAGAGCTACCGGTCGCTGATCATAAACATATTTATGTAATCAGATAGTTGGGCTTTGATAGTTAGTTTTACTCAATTTCCGCCATAATCATGTCCTCTGCAAGCCTAAAAACGGTTATTTATGAATAAATGCAAAAGAATTATAGTTCTCATATTCTTTCTCTTTCTAGGGTTGATTATAATCAAAGCGTCAAACGCGTTAAGCTCGACTTTGCGGTATGGAATGAGCAGCGATTTAACTCGCTATGCTGTAATTACAGCAACTAACTTTTCTATTGCATTCATTATAGGCTTGATGAATTGGTTGTCTGCCCGATTTATTTCCAAAGAGCCCCTGGAAAACATTGGTTGGTATTTATCAGAGTCACCGGCACGTTTGTTCTTAGCTGGATTTGCATTAACTGGAGTCATTGCTGGAGCAACCATTTCACTTTCTATTGCTCAATTTGCGATATCCTTTGAACTAGGTACATCGCTCAGGATAACCGCCGGACTTATTACTCTGACTGCTTTTAGCGGCTTATTTCAATGTGCGGGAGAGGAATTATGGATGCGCTCGTGGTTCCTCAGCAATTTTGCCCTTTTGATCGGCAGAAGGTACGCAGTAATATTAACTGGCCTCATCTTTGGTCTTATGCATTTTCTAAATCCCGCTTATAGCTGGCTGGGAGCGCTAAGCGCCGCTCTTGCCGGTATCATGTTTTCCGTAGGATTTTTTAAGACTCGTTCGATAATTATTCCCATAGGATTGCATTATGGCTGGAATCTGGTGATGGGAATATTTTTCAACCGTCAAATATTCAGATTATCCAGTCCTTTACTAACCAATATCAATCAATTTACTGCTGCCGAAGGTACCTGGTGGGGCGTCCTATTAGTTTTGGCAGGCACGCTCTTTGTCGCGTCCCACTACTCAGATGGATTTTTCAGGCCCCTTCTTAATAAAAATCTCCACGATAGTCCCTCTATCTGAGCTAATGGGACGTGCACGGTAAACAGCTGAAATTGTTATGCTAAATAGTAGAATTGATGGCATAGTTAAAGTAATAGGGTTGTGATAGATATTCGTTCTTGTCATGGTATCCTTAAGAATAGCTCCAATCCTCTAGACACGTTTCCTTCTACGCTCCCATTTTTTGCAGACTGCTTATACAACAAAGAGTGGAATTTTCTCTTTACAGTCTGCGTAATTCGATGCATAGCGCGATCTAGCCTTCTCTAGCTGGGCATTTCCCCTTAGAGAAGTAGCAATCCCTTCCCTCAATAGAAAAACAATAAGCCGGGGAGAGCTTAGCTCCTCCCGGCTTATTATATGAAAGCCTTGGGAAAAATCCCGGCAGGCTGTTCACACAGGCACAGCGTGCCTGCTTTTTATAGTATGAGTTAAAAGCTCAAGGGGTTACCAGGACAAGGTGACAGGTACGGGACAGAGGGCAGGTCCATTGTCCCTGGTACTAGCCGGGAAGCAGGAATATAGCTGGTGATTGGCAGGATTAAACGGCGGCATCCTTGGTTGGAGCTAGGATGGCAGATTTTTTGCCCTCTTTCAGAAATACAGACAACACCAGGCCAACCAGGCATAATAGGGCCGCGACTATAAAGCAGTCATCGAGGGCCTGAATCATAGACAATTGCCCTATTTCTTTGGCAATTATGCTTACCGCAAAGCCTTGGGCGGAGGAGGAACCAAGTCCCATAGAAGTAGCGGTTTCGGTCAGGGTCGTCTGTAAATAAACATAGTCATTGCTATTGAGATTGACTGATTGAGCCAAATTGGCGAAATGGAAGACCTGACGGTGCTGCATGATGGTGGTGAGCATGGCTATACCAAGAGAGGAAGATACCTGACGAATAACGTTGCTTAGAGCCGAAGCTCGACCGATCAGGTGAGGAGGTACCGTATTCATACCCGCCGTAGTCACCGGCATCATGGCCAGGCCCATCCCCGCACCACGTATCGTCAGCCATACAGTCATCATGGCAAATGGGGTAAAAGCGTTAAAATCCTTCATAGCATAAGTAGTCCAGGTGACCAGGGCCAAGCCCGCTATCACAATGCCTCTGGCCCCATATTTATCAAAAAGCTTTCCGGAAATGGGCATCATAATGCCGGAGGCCAATGCTGCGGGAAACATGATCAGGCCGGTTTTCATGGCGGTTTGCCCCAGCACACTTTGCAACAATAGGGGAACCAGAAAAATTGCTCCAAACATGCCCATGGCCAGAAGGGAGCCGATGATAACCGAAATGGTAAATATGAAATTATTGAACATGCGCAGATCGAGAATAGGTTCAGGATGATGTAGTTCATTCCATACGAAGAAAGACAGGGTCACGGCTGCTACTATCAATAAACCAATGATAGTAGGCGAACCCCAGCCATATTTATTTCCATCACTGAGGGCTAGCAGAATAGAAAACAGTCCGATGCTGCAAGTAGCGATACCCAACCAATCCAAGTGCTTACCTTTTATCAGAGGGGTTTCTTTTAGAATAATACCGGCCAGGAAAAGATTGATTAAGCCTATCGGCAAGTTGATATAGAATATCAAGCGCCAGTTGGCGTATTCCACCAGGTAACCACCCAGAGTAGGGCCGATAGCAGGAGCGGCCATGGCAGCAATGCCCCAAAATCCCAGCACCATCCCAATCTTGGAGCGGGGAAAGGACATATAGATTAGGGCCATTCCCAGAGGCTGCATTATTCCGCCCCCGAGGGCTTGAATAATACGTGCCGCGATCATGGTATTGACCCCTAAGGACATGCCGCAAAGGGCGGAACCTATTACGAATAGGGCGAGGGCAGTAATGTAGGTGCGTTTATAGCCAAAGGTATCACCCAGGAAACCGGAAATGGGCATAATAACACCCAGAGTCAACATATAGGCAGTTAAAATCCACTGAATATCCTCTGTGTTAGCGCTGAATATAACCATCATTTTGGGCAGGGCCACATTGACAATACTGCCATCCAAGATAGCCATAAACGTACCTATGATTATGACCACCAGTACAGGCCAATTTATTTTTTCTGAATCTATTTCATGCATTTGCTATAACGCTGCCTCTCATCGGTACTATCGGCCGGTATGGATATTGATAACCGCTGACATACCTGGTTTCAAAACTATACCCTGATTATCTACGGTAATCTTACAGGAAAAGCGTTGTTTGACCTTGGTATAGTTGCCAGCTGTGTTTTCAGTGGGAATCAGAGCAAAGGTAGACTGAGTAGCTTCCCCCAGCTCACTTACCTTACCGTTAAAAGTGGTACCAGGAAAAGTATCCAGCTGTATTTTCACATCCTGTCCCAGTTGGAGACGACCGAACTTATCCTCTTCAATGTTTGCGGTTATCCAGGTGGTATTCAAATCACTGATTGACAAGATGCTTTGCCCCGCAGTCAGGTTTTCACCGACCTGAACTGCTACTCGGACAACGGTGCCGCTGAGGGGGGCTTTAATAACCGCGTTGGCTAGATTCAGCTGAGCCGTCGCATAGGCCGCTTGAGCCTGCTCCAGCCCGGCCAGATAGATAGCATCCCCGGTCTTGGACAGAGAGTCCAGTTTAGCCTGAGAATCCTGCAGGGAAGCCTGGTTGGCCAACTCGGATGCCAGGGCTGCTTCGGAGGCAGCCTGAGCTTTATTGTAAGCCGAGGTTGCAGCGTCCATAGCTTCTTTGGAAATTGCGCCGCTCTCATAAAGCCTTTCATTCTGGGTCAGGTTTCTCTGGCTGTCAGCTGCGGTCAATTGCGCCGATTTAAGTTGAGCCTGGGTGGTGGCAACATTTTGCTGAGCTTTTTCTACCGTGGCTTGGGCTGATTTGAGATCGTCAGGCAACTTATCATAATTGGCCTGGCTCAGTTCCAACGTCGCCCGGGCCTGATCCACGTTAATTTTCAACTGGGCAGTGTCAAGCTCAGCTATCACCTGTCCTGCCTGCACAGAATCTCCCTCCCGTACTGCAAGGCTTTCCAGCCGGCCGCTGACTTTAGGACTGATATCGATAATATCGCCAGCAACCTTGGCATTATCGGTGGAAATATAGTTTTGCAGATTATTCCACCAAAGGTATCCGCCCACGACTGCGGCTACTATTACTGCAATGCCAACAATTTTAATTAATTTGCCTTTATCAGTTACCGTTTCCTTTTTGGTATCCACTGCTACATTATCATCCATTATTTTTTCTCTCCCCCTGCAATAATTCCGTGAGCCAGTATCATCTTAATCAATTCCAAATCTTTTTCTCCGTCTATAACACCACGTTCCAACGCTTCCAAACTAAAACCTTTCAGAATATTCTTGATTACTCTAGCCAATTTATGGCTGTCCACCGCCGTAAAAATACCTTCCCGGGTACCCCGTTCCAACAGGCCTGCCACCAACTCGGTAATTGCATCCAGCTTGCACATGCTGCCGACAAGATGGTCTATATTAAGGGTACCCTCCGATTTGCGACGCATCAAGGAGATAAACATGTAATGATATTTTTGATAAAAATCATACTGCAGACTCATATACTGATTCAGAGCCTCTCTGACATCTGCTTCCTGCATAAAACGGGCGGATATCTTCTGAGCTAGTTCTTCAATACCATGATTGATAATGTATATCAGAATTTCTTCCTTGCTATCAAAATACAGGTATAGTGTACCCTTGCCAAACTCAGCCTGGCGGGCAATATCCTCCACAGTTACGGCCTCAAATGAACTGGCTGCAAAAAGGTGAAAAGCTGCTTCGGCAATTAGTTGCTTTTTGAATTCTTTTTCGCGGTCTCGACGAGACGTCAAACTAGCCCCTCCTTTGGTGACTGAGCAGTGCCAAACATGAACCATCAGTCACCAATATATTTTTCCTTAATTATGTAGATTTGTCAACCACAAAGGGCAAGGGACAAGGTAACAGGGGGACGTTCTTTTTTGTTTCCCTTGGCGGGAACCAAAAAGAACGTCCCCCTGTTACCTCGTCCCTTGCTTTGTTTGGTAATTTATTAGCTTATGAAACAGGCTTTACCCAGGATTGCGGAGGGAACATCGGTAATTCAGAAAACACTTTTATTGCGATTTTTACCAGTTGGGGATCAAAATGGCGATCAGAACATCGTTCTAATTCAATCCAGGCTTCTTCGCGACTTACGGCTTTTTGATACGGCCGCCCATTTATCATGACATCATAGCAGTCGGCAATGGTTAATATGCGGGATAATACAGGTATTTCCTCCCCTTTTATTCCAAGCGGATAGCCTGTTCCATCCCAGTGTTCGTGATGGTATAAAATAGAATCAGCTATGGGAGCCATTTCCGGTGAACTAAGGGCAATACGGTAGCCGATCTCGGGGTGTTTCTTTATAGCCTCCCATTCTTCTACCGTAAGTTCCCCAGGATTATCCAGAATGCTGCTCGATATAGCAATTTTTCCTATATCATGCAAAGTAGCCAGGAGTCTTAAATTGTCGAGTTCACTCTCAGGCAGATTGATTGCCTGTCCGAGCACGAGGGTCATCTCTTGCATCCGCTGACAGTGTTCCTCGGTTTCATGGCTTCGAGCCCAGAGAGTCTTCTCCAGGGAAGTCAGAAAAGAACTGCGTGTACTTCTATCTTCCAGCAGCTTATGGCGGTACATTTTATCCTCGGCTTCTTTGAGTATTTCTCTGACATCCTGGTCTATAGAAAGCTTGCTGGCCAAGCCCAGCGATATGCTTGTATCTATTGGTAGGCCATTAATACTCTTGCAGCTACTTTTTATTCGACCAAGTATTACTGCAGCAGTTTCATGATTACACTCGGGTAAAAGAATAATAAATTCATCTCCTCCCCAGCGAGCTACAATGTCTTCTTGGCGACATGAATCCCTTAATAATTTCGCCACTGTAATTAGGAGCTTATCTCCTTCCTGGTGTCCTAGGGCGTCATTAACTAGCTTAAGTCCGTTTACGTCTCCCATGATTAGGCTTATAGGCAAGGTTCTCTCAGTATCCAGGCGTTTTAATTCTTCTTCAAAAAAGGCACGGTTATATAGTCCGGTTAGTTTGTCATGAAAACTAAGATATTTTATCTCAACATCAGCCTGTCTTTTTTCAGTAATATCGGTTACGATACTGAGCACGCAGGGTTCTCCGTAAACATCGATTGCTTCCGCAGAATACAGGCCCAATCTTTTTTCTCCGTGTTGTCTAAAGAAATGAATCTCCATGTCGCGAATGGGTTCCTTCTTTATAATCTTCTGTTTTATAAGATTACGATTCTCTATATTAAGCCAGAACCCGATCTCTAATGATGTCCTTCCCAGTATTTCTTCACGACTGTACCCAAGAACACCACAGAAGGCGTCATTGAAAGCAGTGATGCGACCATCCACCAGGCTGGTAATACTCATTGAAATCGGGCTGGCACCAAAAGCTTTAGAAAATTTGTCTTCTGATAAAAACAAGGCCTCTTCCATCTTTTTACGATCGGTAATGTCTCTGGTTACCCAAAGCAGATGGGGTTCTGCATTAATAAATATAATCTCGGTCGAATATAAAAAAATTCGGAATTCCCCTGATTTACTTCTTAACTTAATTTCTTCATCGCGACGATTATATCCATTTTCGCGTAGGTCCTTAACAAAAAGGTCTCGTTCCTGAATACTGACCCAAATATTCAAATCAAAAGCAGTGCGCCCAATGACCTCATCTCGTTTATAACCTGACAACTCCAGAAAGGCATTATTTACTTCCACATAGCGACCTTCCCCTAATCTAGTGATAGTGATTGGTTCAGGATTGCAGTCAAATGCTTTAGCGAATTTCTCTTCTGATAAACCTGCTTCCATAGATCCAGGTGTTTCCAGTTCTTTGATTCTCTTGTTAAGTTCAGACAGCTCAAATACCAGTTGGGCCTTTGTCTTATTCTCTGCCTCCAACAGTCTACCTCCTTGACTACGATTACAATTGTATTGAGTAGGCAATTATTAGATCGAATCTGTCATTAGAGAAATAATAGCAGATATGAAGGTTGTAAATTGTCGAAGTGTCGTTAAATTTATGGCTGTGAGAAGCTGCTGGGTTGGCAAAATCTAGCAATGCCTGTAAAGGTAACATTTCTAGCTCCAAATATATAGACATATTTCGACATACAGAATATTTTTCCACAAGCTGCGGTACCTATATTTAATAAGTTGGAAATTAAATCATCTAAGTTTCCTAATGTGAAATAATAGCGGGGTGGAGGGACGCAGATCAGTGACAGGGAGGGTCCTTTTGTCACGCTTTTCTTAGTTGATTTAGCGTGGCAAAAGGACCCTCCCTGTCACTGATCTGCCGGTTACCTTTAGTTGTAATTAAAGATTAATATTGTTTGAAGCTGGCGCCGGGAGCTCCACACACAGGACAGCGGCCTGGAGCTTCGTTTTCCTCTACATGACCGCATACCGGACAGAGGAAAAAGGCTTCGGTCTGAATATCGCGCTTTTGCTCAACGGCCTGCAAGGCTTTTTCATATAACTTGTGATGAACTTTCTCTACTTCGTTGGCTAAATGAAATGAAACCTTAGCCTGCTGATTACCATCCTTTTCAGCTTCAGCAATAAATCCGGGATACATATCTGTAAACTCATGATGCTCACCGGCAATTGCTTCCTTCAGATTATCCAGGGTACTGCCCACCCCTTTTAAAGTCTGCAGGTGTTTTAAAGCATGGATAGTCTCTGCATCAGCGACAACCTGGAACAAACGACTTACTTTTTCAAAGCCCTCACCTTTGGCTTTTTGCGAGAAAGCCAGATATTTGCGGTTGGCCTGCGACTCACCGGCAAACGCCTCTTTTAAATTATCCTGAGTTGACATATTAAAACCTCCTTCAATATTTTTGATGTATATTTAAAACTATACTAATTAAGTATAGTTTATAGAACCATTGAATGGTTGTCAACCCCCTGACAAAAATTATTTTAATTATAGGCAATATATTATTGCAAGTTTATGCAAAGAAATGTATAATTACAAACGGGTTATTCATTAAACTCCTCTTAAGACACCTCATCTATAGATGGGGGATAAACCGATTTTTTCCCTCAGTAGTGGGTTCAATCCCTGACGGAGGAGGCGTTTAATAAAAACGCTCGCAGCGCGATGCACACAAAATGCGAAGGGAAGGCGCTGTAGCGCCCGCGTTTTGGCGCACAATTTGCGCAAGCGCTCATTTATTTAAGGAGGGTCAACCATGTATAAAGTAGGAATCATTGGAGATGGTTATACAGCGGCGGAACTATTACGCATTATCGCTGGGCACGATGAAATTGAAGCGGTGGCAGTATCTTCCACCGAAAATATAGGCAGCAGGATAGATGAGATCTACCCGCATTTGCGAGCTTTTACAAAATTAAGGTGTGAAGCAACTGATATACAGTCTCTGCAGGAAAAATGTGACGCGGTTTTTCTAGCCCTTCCCCATGGCCTGTCAGTGCCGATGGTTAAGGAACTTACTGATGCAGGTGTCAAGTGTGTGGATTTAGGCGCAGATTTCCGCCTTAAAGATAAAAACATTTACGAGAAATATTATGAAACCGTACATGAGGCTCCGGAAATGCTGGCCCAGGCTGTATATGGGCTGCCGGAACTCTACCGGGATAAGATAAGAAAAGCGAACATTGTTGCCAATCCTGGGTGTTTCCCAACCTCAGCCATATTGCCTCTGGCTCCGCTGTTAGAAGCGGGAGTGGTTGAGAAGCGAGGTATAGTGGTAGATTCAAAAAGTGGAGTATCCGGAGCAGGAAAAGCTCCTAAAGCCAGCTCCCACTTCTGTGAAGTAAACGAAGGGATCAAGGCTTATGGAGTAGGGAATCACCGCCATAGTCCGGAAATTGCTCAAGAATTGAGCCGGGCAGCTGGTGAGGCAGTAGGGATGATATTTACCCCCCATTTGGTGCCCATGAATCGCGGAATTTTAAGCACCTGCTATTGCCAATTGAGACCTGGGGCAAGAGCGGGGCAGGTGCGAGAGGTGCTGGAGGATAAGTATCGGAATGAGTACTTTGTGGATATTTTGCCGGCTGGGGTTTACCCCCACACCAAATGGGTGTATGGCAGCAATTTGCTGCAAATAGGAATTTACACCGATGCAGAGAACGGCCAAGTAATCCTGGTATCCGCCCTGGATAATCTCTGTAAAGGAGCCTCCGGGCAGGCCATCCAGAACTTGAATCTCATGCTGGGCATTGATGAGGGTAAAGGCCTACGGTTTGCCGGAGTTCATCCCTAAAAATTTAAGAAAGTGGATTAAGCTCATGCTTAATTACTTATAGTGGAGGAAGATAGATGAAAATTGTGACTGGCTCGGTTACTGCTCCCCAGGGTTTTCTGGCCCAGGGAGTGGAAGCCCAGATAAAAAAAGAAAATACTAAAGATGTAGCTATTATTTATTCCCCGCAACCCTGTGTGGCTGCGGGAGTATTTACTACCAATAAAGTACGGGCAGCCTGTGTAGATATAAATCGCTCCCATTTGGAAAATGGTCAGGCCCAGGCAATCGTGGTTAACAGCGGCAATGCCAATGCCTGCACCGGTGAACAGGGATGGGAGGATGCTCTTGCCATGGCCAACCTGGCAGCTGATCTCTTGCACATCAACCCTCAGGATACCTTGGTGGCATCAACCGGTGTAATTGGGGTTGCGATGCCTATGGATCGAATCACTAGTGGTATTCAAGCGGCGGCGGCCACCCTTGCCCGAGATGGGGCCGATAATGCCTCCCAGGCCATTATGACTACTGATCTGGTCCCCAAAGAAGTCGCCATTGAGATAGAAATCGGAGGCAAAGCGGTAAGAATAGGGGCTATTGCCAAGGGTTCAGGCATGATTCATCCCAACATGGCTACTATGTTATGCTTTATTACCACTGATGCAGTCATTAGCAGCGCATGTTTAACCCAAATGCTGCGTGATTCCACGAATCGGTCTTTTAATATGATCAGTGTCGACCGGGATACATCCACCAATGATATGGCTTTGATCCTGGCTAATGGACTGGCGGCTAATCCGCTGATTGAAGACAACCAGAGTGAAGGGTATCGGGTTATGCAGGCAGCCCTGGATTATGTAAATATAAGCCTGGCCAAAATGATAGCTCGTGACGGCGAAGGCGCCACCCGAATGATTGAAGTACAGGTAATTAATGCGGACAGCAGCTATACAGCGCGCACTATTGCCCGTTCTATTACTTCTTCCAATCTTACCAAAGCAGCAGTCTTTGGCGAGGATGCCAACTGGGGCCGAATCCTGGCAGCAGCTGGTTATTCAGGGGCAGAATTTGACCCCAGCTGCACGGATATCTACCTGGGTGTGGAGAAAATGGCCGAAAATGGCATGGGGCTGGCTTTTGATGAAGAACTAGCCCGTCAGGAATTGCAGAAGGACCCGGTGATAATAAAGGTTGACCTGAAATCGGGGAACCAGCAGGCAACCGCATGGGGCTGCGATCTAACTTATGATTATGTACGCATCAACGCTGCCTACCGGACTTGAGACAAGGACGGAGAACGATTCACCGCTGGTTCGCAAGCTCACTCGCTGACCTGATATGATTTACGCTGATTATTATCAGTTGATATTGCGAAGTTAAACAAATTAAAAAGACAGAATGACTTTACAGTAACTGATGAAGATCAGCGATAATCATAAAAATCAGCGATATCACCCTGCGGGTACTACTAATGTTCACTATCGTTCACCAATAAGGTTGCAGCGGCAATTAATTTGGAGGTAAAAAGAATGATTAAATCAGCTCTGGAAAAGGCGGAAATACTAGTTGAGGCGCTTCCATATATCAAGGAGTTTTATGGCAAGCGCGTGGTTATCAAATATGGTGGAGCCGCCATGAAAGACTGCAGCTTAAAACAAAAAGTTATCCAGGATATAGTCCTAATGAAATTTGTGGGCATGCATCCCATAGTTGTACACGGGGGTGGACCTGAGATAAACGCCATGTTGAAACGGTTGGGCATAGCCAGCAGCTTCATTGATGGTTTGCGGGTAACTGACCAGGCAACCATGGAAATTGTGGAAATGGTTCTGGGGGGAAAAGTAAACAAGGAAATAGTGAGCGGGATCAACGCCAGCGGCGGCAAGGCAATTGGGATTTCCGGTAAAGACGGCGGGCTGATCGAGGCCCAGGCTCTTGATCCTTCTGGCCAGATGGGATTTGTAGGCGAGGTCATAAATATTAACCCGCAAATTATTGAGACCATGATAGAAAATGGTTATATACCGGTAATAGCGCCGATTGGCATAGATAATCAAGGGCAAAGCTATAATATAAACGCTGATCTGGTGGCAGCGGCGATTGCCGTAAGTATGAAGGCTGATAAACTGGTCTTGTTGACCGATGTCCCCGGTCTCTTAAGTGATCCGCAAGACAGCGAAAGCTTAATTTCTATTCTTAATATAAGTGAGGTCGCAGAATATATAGCCAACGGTACGATTGCGGGCGGCATGATCCCTAAAGTACATTGTTGCGAGGAAGCAGTGGCCGGCGGGGTAGGCAGGACCCACATCATCGATGGGCGGGTGCCTCACTCTATACTGTTGGAAATATTCACTGATGAAGGGGTAGGCACCATGGTGGTAAATAAATAGAAAAATGGGCCGAAAGGAGACTTAATTGTGACTAATAACGAAATTATAAATAAAGGGCAAGAATACGTGATGAACACCTATGGCCGCTTTCCTATAGCGCCGGTCAAGGGAAAAGGCTCTTATATTTGGGATGCCGATGGCAAACAATACCTGGATTTCCTGGGGGGGATAGCCGTGTGTGTCCTGGGACACAGCGATGATGCGCTGCAGACCGCACTACAGAAACAGGCTGCCCAATTATGGCATATCTCCAACATTTACTGGATAAAACCCCAAGTAGAGCTGGCTGAGAAACTAGTTAAGCTATCCGGACTGGGCAAGGCGTTTTTTTGCAACAGCGGAGCAGAAGCCAACGAAGCAGCTATAAAATTAGTCCGCAAATATTTTTACCGCCAGGGGCAAGCGAACAGAAATCAGATCATAGTATTTAATGAATCGTTTCATGGACGTACCCTGGCCACCGTAACCGCTACCGGCCAGCCCAAATACCAGGAAGGCTTTGCACCGCTGCCCGCAGGTTTTGTTTATGCAGATTATAATGACATCAGTTCTGTAAAGAAGCTGATTAATGAAAATACGGCGGCTATTATGTTAGAACCAATCCAGGGAGAAGGGGGCATCCACCCGGCGGACCAGGATTTCCTGGCGGAAATACGGCAAATCTGTGACCGGGAAGGAATACTGTTGGTTTTTGATGAAGTGCAGTCTGGAATTGGCCGGACGGGAACATTCTTTGCCTATCAGTCCTATGGTATAACCCCTGACATCGTTACTATGGCCAAAGGATTGGGAGGAGGATTCCCCATTGGGGCAATGCTGGCTACCAACCGGGCAGCCACTGGCTTTGCACCTGGTGACCATGCCTCTACTTTTGGAGGGAACCCGCTGGCGGCGGCGGTAGGTAACCAACTGGTAGATACCATAACTAATTCCCGTTTCATTGAGAATAGTATAAACATGGGAGCTTATCTGCGGGAAAGTCTTAACAAAATAGCCGATAATCGTATAATAGAAACCAGAGGTATGGGCCTCATGCTGGGGATAGAATTTAACCAGGATGTTAAGGACCTGGTGCTAATCTGCATGCAAAAAGGATTGCTGCTCATTGGAGCAGGTCCGAAGGTGCTGCGTTTCGTTCCCCCCTTGAACATAAACCGGGCGGAAGTAGACCAGGCCGTGGCGATATTGAGAGCAGCTCTGCAGGAATGGAAATAAATAGCATTTAAGGAGGATAGATTAGAAATGGATATCGTTAAGAAACTTAAAGGGCGAGACTTTATCAGCATTCATGATTTTAGCGAAGCCGAAGTAGCCTTCATACTTAATTTCGGTCTGGAATTAAAGAAGGAAAAGAAAGCAGGTATAGCTCATCCTATACTAGCTGGTAAAACTCTGGGTATGATTTTTCAGAAGTCATCGACTCGTACCCGCGTAGCTTTTGAGGTGGGGATGTACCAACTGGGCGGGCATGCTCTATTCTTAAGCTCCCGCGACATCCAAATAGGCCGGGGTGAGAGCGTAAAAGACACCGCGCTGGTCCTATCACGTATGCTGGACGGAATTATGATCCGTACCTTTGCCCATGATGAAGTTCTGGAACTAGCCAAATGGGCTACTGTACCAGTAATTAATGGATTGACCGATCTACTTCACCCTACTCAGGTGATTGGGGATATGATGACTATTCTTGAACACAAAGGTCGCTTAAAGGGCCTGAAGTTAGCTTTTATAGGCGATGGCAACAATGTCGCCCATGAATTGCTCTATGGCGGAGCCAAGGTGGGGATGGACGTAACTATTGCTTGTCCGCTGGGATTTGAGCCGGATCAGGAAGTGCTGAAAATAGCACTGCAGGATGCTCAGGAAACCGGTGCCAAGCTAGAGGTAGTAGAGAGTCCCTGGGAGGCGGTCAAGGGTGCTGATGTGATCTACACCGATGTTTGGGCCAGCATGGGGCAGGAAGGCGAAGCTGATGAGAAGGAAAAGAAATTCATGCAATACCAAGTGAATCAGACCTTGCTTGAAGAGGCTAACCCAGGCGCCATTGTTATGCACTGTCTGCCTGCCAAGCGCGGCAAAGAGATTACCGATGAAGTTATGGACGGACCCCAATCGGTAGTTTTTGATGAATCAGAAAACCGTCTGCATGCCCATAAGGCCATCATGGCCCTGGTAATGTAGGAAGACGATAGAGGAAGCAAGGGGACGTTCTTTTTGCTGCCTTTGGGACAAGGGGACGGGTCCGCTGTCCCACTCCTGAATTTGAATAGTGGGACAGTGGACCCGTCCCCTTGTCCCAAAAATAACTAACGAAGACAGATCGGAGGAAATGTAATGGAGAAAGTAGTACTGGCCTATTCAGGCGGGCTGGATACATCAATAATTATTCCCTGGTTGAAAGAAAATTATGGATACGAAGTAATCGCCTTCTGTGCCAACGTAGGGCAGGGGGAAGAATTGGAACCGGTGCGGGAGAAGGCTCTAAAATCAGGAGCATCCAAGGTTTACATTGAAGACCTGGTCGAGGAATTTGTTACTGATTATGTATTCCCGGTATTAAAAGCGGGGGCGATATACGAGAAAAAATATCTGCTGGGGACCTCATTTGCCAGACCTCTAATGGCCAAAAAAATGGTAGAGATTGCTGAAAAAGAGGGAGCCGTTGCCATTTGCCATGGGGCTACCGGCAAAGGTAATGACCAGGTTAGATTTGAATTAGGGGTTAAAGCCTTCAATCCCAACCTTAAGATTATAGCCCCCTGGCGGGAATGGAAGATCAGATCGCGGGAAGAAGCGATAGATTATGCCAACAGTCATGGCATAGACATCCCCGTGACTAAAGAGAAAATATACAGCAGTGACCGGAATATCTGGCATATTTCTCATGAGGGCGGCGATTTGGAGGACCCCTGGAATGAACCGCAGAACCACCTCTATATGCTGACTGTCCCCCCGGAGGAAGCTCCGGATCAGCCAGCTTATGTGGAAGTTGGCTTCCAGGCTGGCATCCCCGTCTCCATTGATGGACAGTCCTACCAACCGGTGGAACTGCTAACCGAGCTTAACCGCCGGGCCGGAGCAAATGGAGTAGGAATCGTTTCCATGGTGGAGAACCGCCTGGTTGGTATGAAATCCCGGGGGGTTTATGAGACTCCGGGTGGAACCATACTCTACACCGCCCATGAAGAGTTGGAAAGACTGACCTTGGATCGCCGTACCCTGCAATTTAAGGAACAGGTAGCGGTAAAGTATGCCGAGCTCGTCTACGACGGCAACTGGTTCTCCAAACTGAAAAACGCTCTGGATGCCTTTGTGGATGAGACCCAGAAGACAGTTACGGGCAGCGTTCGGGTAAAGCTATACAAAGGCAGTTGTACAGCAGTAGCTGCCAAATCACCTTATTCGCTCTACAGCGAAGAGCTGGCTACCTTTGGTGCGGATGAGATTTACAGCCAGAAAGATGCGGAGGGCTTTATCAACCTCTTTGGACTGCCCTTGAAGGTGCAAGCCTTGCTCAACCGTAAAATAGGTGATGACAAATAAATATCTAGCCTAATAACTGAAACAAAGCATAAGCGGAGAGGAAAAAATCCCTCCGCTTATTTATTTGTATAGAAAGAATGGATGAGGGAGTATTTGAATAAAAAACATTGAATGAGGTACCAATATTTTCATAAATAGCTATAAGCGAACTTGTATTTGTTAAATTCGAATAGCATAATGTATATACAGGATATTGTGGTCGTATTTAGCGGATGCCATACATATTGTGGTTTATGAAATTAGTAGGGGGATGGACTAGTGGATATTAGCAATATTAAAAAGAGAGATGGACGTATAGTACCCTTCGAAAAGGATAAGTTAGCGAATGCCATATTCAAAGCTGCCCGGGCGGTCGGCGGCAAAGACTACCGGACTGCTGAAGAACTGGCCGAAAAGGTCATGGACATAGCCCAATATGTAGATGATGATGAAGTAGCTACAGTTGAAGGCATCCAGGACTTAGTGGAAAAGGTTCTGGTTAAGAACGGTCATTACAAGACTGCCAAAGCGTATATTCTGTACCGTAAACAGCACGAAACTATACGCAACGCTGATCAGCTGTTGCTTAACAATCAGATAATTGCCAACTACCTAGGCCGCAATGATTGGCGGGTAAAGGAAAATTCCAATATGACTTACTCCTTGCAGGGCATGAACTTCCACCTTTCATCGGTTATAGTGTCCCAGTATTGGCTGGATCAGATATATAGCCCCCAAATGAAAGAGGCCCAAAACAGCGGTGACCTCCACATCCATGATCTAGGTATCCTGGGTGTATATTGCGTGGGTTGGGATATACGAGATTTACTGATGGAAGGCTTCAAAGGGGTGCGGGGCAAGGTGGCCAGCGGTCCGGCCAAGCATTTTCGCTCCATCCTGGGGCAGATCGTTAATTTCTTCTTTACTCTGCAGGGTGAGGCAGCCGGTGCCCAGGCATTTTCCAACTTTGATACCTTGCTGGCACCTTTTATTCGCTATGATGAACTTGACTATACCCAGGTTAAGCAGGGTTTACAGGAATTTGTATTTAACATGAACGTTCCCACCCGGGTAGGCTTCCAAACACCGTTTACCAATGTCACCATGGATTTGAAGGTGCCGGAATTCATGAAAAATGAGCCGGTCATAATCGGGGGCAGATACATGGATTCCACTTACGGAGAATTCCAGGCGGAAATGGATGTATTCAATCAGGCCTTTGCCGAGGTAATGATGCAAGGGGATGTCGAAGAGCGTGTCTTTACTTTCCCTATTCCTACCTACAATATAACTGAAGATTTTGATTGGGATAATCCCAGCTACAATAAGATTTGGGAGATGACCGCCAAATACGGCATACCCTCGTTTTCAAATTTTATCGGCTCGGACATGAGCCCGGAGGATGCCCGCAGCATGTGCTGCCGCCTGCGCCTCGACAATCGTGAACTCAGGAAAAGAGGGGGCGGCCTGTTTGGTGCCAATCCTCTGACCGGTTCTATTGGAGTAGTCACCATTAATATGAGTCGTCTGGGTTATCTGTCCAAGAGCAAGGAAGAATATTTTAGCCGCCTGGCTGATATCATGGATATGGCTCGGGATAGTCTGGAAATTAAGCGTAAAATGTTGGAGAGCCTTACCGAATATGGATTGTATCCTTATTCCCAATTCTATTTGCGGGGGGTCAAGGAGAGCTTTGGTCAATATTGGAAAAATCATTTCTCCACCATTGGCTTGGTAGGGATGAACGAATCCTGCCTCAACTTCCTGGGCGATGACATCGGCAGTGAGAGCGGTCTGGAATTTACCCGTGCAGTAATGAACTTCATGCGCGAACGACTGATTACTTACCAGGAAGAGACCGGCAACATATTCAACCTGGAAGCAACGCCGGCTGAAGGTGTTTCCTATGGTATAGCTCGCAAAGACAAAGAGCTCTACCCGGATATCCTGGTGGCTAATCAGAAAGAAATTAAAAGCGGCGCGGAACCCTACTATACAAACTCAACGCAATTACCGGTCAACTATACGGATGACCTGTTTACGGCCTTGAAGATACAGGATGACCTGCAGGTTCTTTATACTGGCGGGACCACCTTCCATATTTTCCTGGGTGAAGCAGTTTCCTCGATCGCGGGGGTTAAGAAGCTGGTGAAAAAAGTTTGTGACCAGTTCAGTTTGCCTTATTTCACCATTACACCTACCTTCAGTATTTGTCCGAAACATGGCTATATAAAAGGGGAGAACTACGAATGCCCGGTATGCGAAGCCGAAGGAGTCAAAACATCCTGTGAAGTGTACTCCCGGGTAGTCGGCTACCTGCGCCCGGTAGATCAATGGAATGCCGGCAAACAGGAGGAGTTCAGAGAAAGATCGACATTTGATAAGGCCGTCTTATAAGTGATGTAGCTTTGATTCTATCTCCAAGATTATCGCGATATTGCGCGGAAACGTTGTTTCCGCGCTTACTTTTTCGCGGCAGGCAGTACTATTTCGGCCGAAGATGCTAACTTTTCCAGCACTATGAGGAGCACCGTGCTGCCCCCCGCCTATTCTGGTAAAAGTGTCTAAAGAACATACTATAGCCGTTGCTTTATTAAATTATGATATAATTTGGTTAAGGGATATTAGTCAGGGTGATGTTTATTATAACTAAATAGGTGTGGTAAATATGAAATATGCAGATATGATAAAACAAAGTCTGGTGGATTATCCAGGCGAAATAGCCGCAGTGCTTTTCACTCGTGGATGCAATTTGCGCTGTCCATTTTGCCATAACCCGGATTTATTAATTAAACCGAAGATAATGATCAAGCCGCTAGATATAGAACAAGTTCTGGAATTCTTGGTACAAAGGCGGGGATTCCTGGATGGAGTGGTTATTAGCGGCGGCGAACCTACCTTAAATGATGAACTGCCCATGGATATTAGAAGAATAAAATCTTTAGGTTTTCTGGTTAAACTGGATACCAACGGAACCAACCCGACCATGCTGCAAAGCTTGCTCAGCCAGGGTTGCCTGGACTATGTGGCTATGGATATTAAAGCCCCGCTGGACTATAAGAAATACCGGACGGCCTGTGGTAAGCTCAGCAGCGAAGACTTCTTAAACATCAGGAATTCCATCCATCTATTAAAAAATGCCGGGATTAAGTTGGAATTTCGAACCACGGTTGTGCCCGCCTTGCATACCGCCGCAGACATCGTAGAGATTGCCCGCTATATAGAGGGATGCGACCAATACACTGTCCAGCAGTTCAATCCCCGCATTACCTTGGAACCTGGCTACGGCAGAGTGGTCCCCTATAGCATGAAGGAGATGCAGGCTATAGCCGACCAGTGTGCTGCTTATATCAAAGAAGTACAAATAGTTAACATATAACAGGGACATTACTTCCTAGAAGGGTGTCCCCATACATCAGCCAAGGGGACATCCCCCCCTGCGGCGATCATGTGTGAACCGAGTTCGCACTTAAGGTCGCTTCGCAGCAGGTGTGTCCCTGCAACTTTGTTCGGAGGAAAATATGACTAATCATATCCAGGCAGCTCTAAAGAAATACTTTGGTTACGAAACCTTTAAACCAGGCCAAGAGGCTATTATTGATAGCATATTGCATAACCGTGATATTTTGGGTATTATGCCCACCGGAGGCGGCAAATCAGCTTGCTACCAGATTCCGGCCCTCCTGTTACCCGGAATGAGCCTGGTTATTTCACCACTTATTGCCCTGATGAAAGATCAAGTGGATTCCTTAAACGACCTGGGGGTACCTGCGGCCTGCATTAATAGCGGCATGGGAGCAGCGCAGATTCGAAACACCATGGCCGAGGCTCGCTCGGGAGGATACAAACTCCTCTATGTAGCTCCGGAACGGCTGGGATCGGAAAACTTCACCAACCTGCTTAGGAACCTGCCTATATCCCTCATTGCCATAGATGAAGCCCATTGTGTTTCCCAATGGGGACATGATTTTCGACCTTCCTATCTGGATATTGCTCCCTGGATAGCCGAATTGCCTGAACGTCCAGTTGTAGCTGCATTTACTGCTACTGCTACTCTGCAGGTACGTGAAGATATAGCCAAAATGCTGCAATTATCCAGCCCAGATATTTATGTCACGGGTTTCAAACGAGAAAACCTGCATTTATCGGCGGTTAAAGGGGTGGACAAAACCAAGTTCATAACGAAATATGTTAAGAGCCATCCCGGTCAGGCCGGCATTATCTATGCCGCTACCCGCAAAGAGGTGGATGCCCTGTATGAACACCTGCAGTCCCGGGGTTATCTGGTGGGACGTTACCATGCCGGTCTCGCTAATGAGGAAAGGAATCAGAATCAGGAAGGCTTCCTCTATGATGAAGTCCAGGTCATAGTTGCCACCAATGCTTTTGGATTAGGCATAGATAAATCCAATGTCCGTTACGTAATTCATCACAATATGCCCCGCCATCTGGAAGCGTATTACCAGGAGGCCGGACGAGCCGGACGTGACGACGAACATTCCGATTGTATTCTCCTCTATGCCCCCGGAGATATTCAAACCCAAAAATATTTTATCGAGAATAGTGAACTAACCGAAGTTAGGAAAAAAAGCGAATATAACAAACTGCAGGATATGATTGATTACTGCCATACTACTCATTGCTTACAGCAATATATATTAAACTACTTTGGCGAAGAGGATGCTTCTGATCACTGCGGCAATTGCGCCAACTGTGGTCAGGAATTTGAAATTAGGGATATTACTATCGAAGCTCAGAAGATATTTTCCTGTATGAAGCGCATGAATGAACAGTACGGGATGACGCTGGTAGCCTCCGTCCTTAAAGGTTCACTGATAAAGAGAATTCAGGATATGGGATTCAATAAGTTATCCACCTTCGGCATCATGAAAGAAATGACTATTCCGGCCATCGTAGAACTAATGCATATGTTAGAAGCTGATGATTATATATACAACACCGGGGGTAAGTATCCGGTAGTACGGCTTACCCCGAAAGCTATTCCTGTCTTAAAAAGCCAGGTGCGAGTTCTGGTCAGGATGCCTCATGTACCGGAAACGGCGGCTCCTGATAGTGATCTCTTTGAATTACTCCGTTCCCGGCGCAAGGAAATTGCCAAGCGAGAAGGAATGCCCCCCTATGTCATCTTTCACGATAGCACTCTGAAGGAAATGAGTATCCGTATGCCGCAAGATCAAGATGAAATGCTATCCATATCAGGTGTGGGGGAAAACAAATTGAAGAAATATGGGAAGCAGTTTCTGGAGGTCATCCGGGGCTATCTACATATCTAGGATCAGTGCCATATAATGAAGTATGGAGTTGAATTGTAATGAAGAATTTGATGCGATTTGTTATCTATTTTGTATATATTATCTTTATTGCTTATTTAACCTATTGGGGCGACGGGTATCAGACTGCCCTCAAATTAAAATCTATGAATGCGGGGAATATGATGCCTTTTGCTATATTCATAGGGGCTTTCCCCATCCTTATTGGAGTCCTCTTGGCGCTGCCAAACTTTATTATATTAGCAACTAGAAAACAAAGTCGCTGGCAATTTGATCTGGTCAAGTTTCTGGCCATTGGGCTGCCCACCTTTTATTGGGACATCTCCCCGACTATCTATTGGTCACAAGTGGCAAATTTCCTGCCCCCAATATATCTGCTGCCTTATCCCTTGAGCGGAATTATATTTGGCTATGTTTTAATAAAGTCATTTTCGAAGAAAGCAATACGAATTTCCGTACCAGAGCAAACGTAGTTTTCACCCCCAAAAAACTGTAATTTCAACCTATCATAAGCTTGCCATTCATCAGGTGCATTTATGGCTGAAAAGACCTATAATATAAGTTACTCTAAAAAATAAATTTACTTTGAGGTGTAAGGATGAAATTATGGGGTGGTAGGTTTACCAAACAAACAGATCAGCTTACCGAGGACTTTAATGCCTCGATTGCCGTTGACAGCCGGATGTTCCGGCATGATATTCAGGGGAGTATTGCCCATGCTTCTATGCTGGCCCGCCAGGGTATCATAGCTCCCGCCGAGCGAGATCTAATCATTTCCGGACTGGAAGAAATCAAGGTAGAGATTGAGGCAGGCAAGCTGGAATTTACCGTGGCAGCAGAAGATGTGCATATGAACATTGAGACCCTGTTGACCGCTAAAATAGGAGATTTGGGCAAGAAGTTACATACCGCTCGCAGCCGTAATGACCAGGTAGCTCTGGATGTACGTCTCTACCTGCGGGATGAAATATTTGAGGTGCGCGAATTAATTTTAGTTCTGGAAGAGGCCCTTCTGAAGCTGGCCGGTGAACACCTGCAAACCATTATGCCCGGTTATACTCATATGCAAAAGGCACAGCCCATAACCTTGGCTCACCATATGATGGCCTATTTCGAGATGTTCCGCCGGGATGTAGGCCGTCTGGATGATTGCCAGAAAAGGCTATTATCTATGCCGCTTGGATCGGGTGCATTAGCCGCTACCGGGTTCCCCCTTGATCGGGAATTTGTCCGGGAACAACTGGATTTCAAAGAGATCACCCGCAACAGCCTGGATGGAGTGAGTGATCGTGATTTTGCTATAGAATTCTGCAGCTTTGCCAGTATCATGATGATGCATTTATCGCGTTTTTCAGAAGAATTGATAATGTGGTCCACGGAAGAGTTTTCCTTTCTTGATTTTGATGATGCCTTTTCCACTGGATCGAGTATAATGCCGCAAAAAAAGAATCCTGACATAGCGGAATTGGTACGCGGCAAAACCGGAAGAGTATATGGAGATTTAATCACCCTGTTAACCCTGATGAAATCACTCCCGCTCGCGTATAACAAGGACATGCAGGAGGATAAAGAAGCCCTTTTTGATGCGGTAGATACGGTCAAGAAATGCTTGCTGGTATTTACCCCCATGCTGGTCAGCAGTAAGTTTAATAAGAACCAAATGATCGAGTCAGCCAAGGGCAGCTTTACCAATGCCACCGATTTGGCCGACTACCTGGTGGTAAAAGGTCTGCCTTTCCGGGATGCCCATGAGGTGGTGGGCAAGGCCGTACTTTATTGCATAGGTAAAAAGCGTGCCCTGGAAGAACTGGACTTAAAACAGCTGCAGCAATTCTCAGACCTGATTCAATCGGATGTTTACAAATGTCTAGATATAGGAGAATGTGTGGCTCGGCGCAACATACCTGGAGGGCCGGCCCCCGCAGCCGTTCAAAAAGCTCTGCAGGAAGCAGGCGAATGGATAGTGAGGATGAAAAATGGAGAAGAGTAGATTTGCGTTGGTAAATGGTGTCCCGGATAGTGAGCAAATAGAGGAATGGGCTGAGGGTTATTTTCAGGGCTTAGTTAACATGATGAATGTCTTCTATTCCCGGACTGATATGGCAGGAGTATTAGAAAGCATGGAGGCCATACCGTTTAACCAAATGGCCGCCAAGGAACTAGAGGATGAAAGCCTGGAAGTGATTGAAATAGCCATGACCCTGATCGATGAGATTGCTGCCCGGGAAATAGAATATATAAGGGCTTATGTGGGAGTAGAGTAGGCTCAAACCATCGTTCTGCAGGCTTGACGACAGGTTACTGGCCTGCTATCATTCAAAAGGTAAAATAAATTAAGCCGATGTGGCTCAGTGGCAGAGCAGCTGATTCGTAATCAGCAGGTCGGCGGTTCAAATCCGCCCATCGGCTCCAAAGAAATACCATAACCACGCACTTTGCGTGGTTTTTTAGGTCTTTCATTTTCTCTGCTTTTTAGTCATGTACTGCAATCTTACTGTAATATTTAATAAAATTATTTCCATCCATTATGGCAATCAGCCGGTATATTGCTAGCCTATTCAAACAATGTTCCACCTTTTAAAATGTTCTTATTGCTCGAATCTTGGAAAATATAGTAAAGTATTACCGTGAGGAGATGAGAGTGATGGATCTGCCCGATATTTTTACTCCAAAGTTCTTAAACGAAGCTGCCACTCCAGTTGCTAGAGAGATTGGCACAGGTCTCGGTGATCTGGTTTACTTGGTATTCAGCCCAATACATAAAGCACGGATGAAAAGAGAATTTGATCTTACAGCTTTCATGGAGACATTAAAGGCGAATGTAGAAGCAATCCCAGAAGGAAAATTAGTAGAACCTCCTTTGCATATCGTGGGTCCGGCATTGGAAGCCTCCAAATACTACTATGAAGAAAAAGACTTAAGGGATATGTTTGCCAAACTTATAGCATCTTCCATGAACTCAGATACTCAAGAAATAGTTCGATCTCCATTTGTAGAAATTATCAAACAAATGTCACCCTTTGATGCCATTGTTTTAAAAGAGCTATACCATAAAATACGAGAAATTGGAGTTGGCCGAGTTAGGTACAATTTTCATGACGAAACCGGTGGCTTCACAGTATATGATTATTTATTCCCGTTGTCCTGCTTAACGCTCAAGAGCCAAGGACTCGTAGCTTCTTCAGTAAGTAATATTATTAGACTAGGTTTAATTTCAATTAACGAAGGGTCTCAATATGTCGATGAAACGCTATATGACTATATAACGGAACATGAAGTTTTCAAAAACTTTCAAAATAACCGTGAATATGATAAACCAGGTAACTACAAATTATATGGCATGACATGGAAGTTCACTCCACTTGGCTTAGAATTTGCACAATGCTGTTTATCCAACGTAGAAGATATAACTATTGAAATGAAATCTGAGTAAAGGCGGCACCTATCCCGCCTTTCTTCTCGCTGAATACTCAATAATTCCTACCTCGTAATATGCCGAATGGCGAAACAGACTCATCTTCTCTCGATCCGGCATGTCCCTTGTCATCCACTCCATGGCCTTGTAGGTCCAGGTATTTGCCGTCCTTAAACAACGAAGCAGGAACGGATGCTGAGTGTGTTCCTGCCATTCGTCTATGATATTTTGAAGCCCCTGGGTACAGGCTGCCATTACTATGATTACTTCCCGATCTCGTTTGGTAAGGTACTGCTTCTGTTTCCGCTTCTTTTTGGACTCTATTTTATCTCGGCCCTTCTCTACCTTCTGGTTATAGAGGATCACCAGAAGGTCACTGGGGTGGCTTCCCTACCGTGCTCCTGCTCCAAGACTGCTATATGATTCCGGGCTCGTAGTAACTCTGCTATGAAAAGATAACACCGAAGATTATACAACGAAAGCCCGGCTGCTGCCGGGCTTTATCCCTTTATGTTATTTGTTTAATCCAACCATAGAGATTTTCTATGTTAGTTTCCCAACTATATATGCCAGGCTAAGAAGAACAATTATTAAATACCATTTTATCAGGTGAATATCACTGGTGGTATCATTATCTAATCCAAGTTTATTAATGGTAGCTTGATATCCGCTTATAATTTCTTCCGTTAACCCATACTCTACAATAACCTTTTCAGAAGTTGCTTTTTCCCATTGGTCCCCACCCTTTTCCATGGTTTCCTCAAGGTAAACAAGAAGATCATACTGGTTAATTAACTCTAAAAGTCTGGGTCTGGCTAACCCTTGATTTGTTTCTTTAAGAGTTGTTATAAATTTCTTCCTATCGAAAAAACCGACTTCCTTAGTTTCTTCGCTAGAAACATTCATACCACTACTATTAAAACTCAACGTTTGTTTTGAACTTTTATTTTCACTCGTGAAGATCGGAGCTTCTTGTCTAGTGACATTGGGAAGATACATTTCTCGAAACTTTTCTTGTTTAATAACTAGTCCATATAAAGGGGCATATACTTCATTTAATCTCCGCTCATATATTTGACGATTCTTTTCGTAAAAGTATTTGGAAATAGTAGCCCAAGCTCCCAAAATAGCTGTTATAACAGTTGCTGTTTGAAAATTTAATATCAATTAAAAGTCCTTCCTTTCACCTTTTCTTTCCATAATTCGGCAAAAGGAAGGGCTTTCCTGCCTTGCGCTAGAAGTTAGCACATAACCAGGTAGAGTTATATTGCAACCAGCCGCTTTTCCTCCCCCGGATTGGCGGCCTGTGCATTATCATCATTTCTCCAGGTTGGAGCTATCGCTTGCTGGAGTTGTTCTATGTCGTTTATTTTGCTTTAAACTCTAAATAGACTATATTATCGGGTCTGGTTAACCTACCAGTCTCTAAATTACAGATCTCCTCTATTTCAGATGAAGGAAAATTTAGATCATTTAGAATAAGCATCGGCGTCTTCACCTTGTGGTCCATTATCATTTCCATAGCTTGTTTTAACAACACAGGCTCTTCCATTTCTATTTCATCATCTAACGGCTCATAAGTTTTCATCTTATATTTAGATATTTGTTTTCGCAAATATAAAACCTGATGTTCGGTAAATATTTCCAAATTGCCACAACGAGTGATCATTGCTTGAATGGAAACTAGCCATCTTCTTTTAAGCATTTTGAAATGTGATAAAGATGATGAATAAATTTCTTGTCCAAATGAATCAATAGGCATAAGAAAGGCTGATGCAAATTGATTAGCTTCTGCCTCAGTTAGATGATGAATAGAATTAAACATTAAATCATCGTTGCTATATACGCCCGCATGCATAAGCAAGTGCCCAAGTTCGTGTGCTGCACTAAAACGTGAACGTACAGCAGAATTACTATTGGAAACTAAAAAAACTAACGGACGCTTATCCTTATATGAGTATCCATCTATCGTATTAGAGTTAGTCTGCTGTCGGCAAACAATAACACCATTTCTCTCTAACAACATGACTAAATTGCTTATCGGACCTAATCCTAATCCCCAAGATTCACGAACACTAGTAGCCAACTGTTCGATTTCTTCGCTTTTCCAAGCTACTCCTTTGGGTTTTTGATTCACGTGTGGTATATTAATATCTGGGAATTTAATAATATTTTCCAGATATTTAATTATATCTTCAACCCAATCATTTCTTACCGATCTTGCATCTCTTTGTTTTAGAGTAGCTGCCGATTGCTTGCGATAAAAAACCGTTCTGTTTTCATTTCCCTCCGCAATAGGCTTAAAAAAGAACCCTAACGGGAATTTTAATTTATTTGTTAGTACCTCAAATACTTGTTCAGAAGGTATCGATTTCCCGTTTTCATATTTTGAAACCATTTGCTGTGATACATGTAATAAAGTAGCAAGTTCCGTTTTATTTAAACCTCGAGATAACCTTGCTTGTTCAAGCCTTGCAGGTTGAAACTCTGATGTTGGATTATGAAACGCCCTATTGCCCATCCTTTAACACTTCCGATATAGTATTTAAAAACTCAACTTTTGGTTCCTCTATTATTGCAGCTGGTAGTTGGGCAGTAGTTAAATGAGGTTCTTTGAATAAATCAATATATCTATTACCAAGCCATTTTGTCTTGCCGTTATCATCTATAGGAATTCCTAATTGAGCGGAGGCAAGGCTACCATTATTAACACCAAACGTAACTAGGATAAATGGCGTAATTTGTTCAAAATCATCTACACTAACACTAAAAAGGTTCGGCTCTGCCCAACTCATTAGCATATTTCTATACAATGCTTCTTTGGGGAAACGACTATAATTAACCTGACTTATTGTAAGCATAAAATTTTCTGCTAGAAACTCATAAAAATAAAATGAACGGTTATTATTGCTTGCTTCCTTGCATTTTGTGTCCGGTAAATGATACTTCATTACTCGTTTTATGGCTACTTGAGCAGCTATATTTCTTAAATATCCGATAGCCGATTTTGCTACAATTTCATGATCTTTTAGATAGATTGCATTCTTAACCGTATCGTTTACCCAGGATACACTGCTTGTTAAAGCCGGAATGAAATAAGATCTCACGCCAATAGGAACTCGCGAATTAATTATGTCTATGGGATCATTCACTATCTATACCCTCCTGTTGTAAAATTTTACATTACAACCATATTACCTTATTTCATTTTATTTCACAACCATATTGCCGTTTTCATATTAATTTTACTACCTCATGAAATATTTATTAAATTCCAAAACCGAATGGTCACAGGTTCGAGCCCTGTATCCCTGCATTAAGAATAAAGTAAAACCGGAGTAATAATCAGCAGGTCGGCGGTTCAAATCCGCCCATCGGCTCCAGAGAAATTAAGGCCCCTTCGTACGTAGAGGGACTTTTGATTTTCTGAAATTTTTGTCGGGAACTCATTTTGGGTGGCAATTGGGTGGCATGAGATTTGGGATCAAATTCCTTCGGACAATTATCCTTAATCAAACAACTTCGGCACGGGCCAAATGTATGTAATCACCCGCTGAATAACCCTGGGTACATTGTTTGAAGTATTTTTGTTGCAGCTCTTCGGGACCCAAGTTATCCAATAAACGTAATCCCAGGTGAGCCAGTTCCGTGACAAGTTTCGATGGATCAAATCCTGTTATGATGGTCTCTCCAATACTTTTGGTACTCTCCATAATATATTTAAGCCGCTTTGGTGTTTTTTCGGGATCAAATGCTAATTTGTCATAATAATCGAATACAATCTCACTGCTAGCAGCCGATATACTTGTTATATCCTTAAGCGTTGCCCATACCGCCTCAAGTGGCAGGTATTGAGTCACCCCCATCCAACTAAAAAAACTCAATCGCCTGGGATCATATTCTGCTATTGTAAGCACAGAAGTTAAAGTTTGCTGAGTAAAGTCCACCGGAATAAAATGCAAATTATGTGGTTTTGGTAGGTTTAGCTGTGCTAACCGCAGCTGTTTTATTTCCTGCACAGCAGGGAGGTCAAGTTCGAATACTTGCAGGCGGTCAGCCAAGTCTAGACGACGAAAAGCAAAGGTGTCCAGTCCTGCCCCTAGTATTACGTATTGACTTATTCCTTTCCCAATGGCATCTTCAAGCCGGTCTTCCACAAATCGTGCTCTAGCCAGCATGGGACCGGCCATAGTACGCACAGCTATGCGAAAAGATGCTTCAGTATCTATACAATCTTTTGCGAGCTCGGGAGCCATTTGTGCAGCGGATTCACTTAAATGCTGCTTTAATTCTGCCCGCATTTCCTCCGGCAGCAATTCATATGCGAGTGTATCATTAAATATCTTAGGATTATCATTTACTGCGTGAAATCCCCGCATGAATGCGGCTATAATAGCAGTGCCGATAGGATTTCTACTTGCCATTAATATCCCTCCTCAAAACCAATAGCGTTTTGTAAACTTAAAATAGATGGTCATCGTCTTCGCTATTATCCTGCAAAACCTGAATAATCTCATACCATTTTATTATAAAATGCAATGTACTTTTTGCCAATTTTATTATTTTTTGTAAGGATTTTAAGATTTTCATATAGTCTACCAGCATATCCATAGCTTTCCTTAAAGGCTCTATTTCAACGTGGATGTACATCTTTTTCGTGGTGTTTATATCAGCATGTCCAAGCAGATCCTGAATAGGCGATTTAGAGGAGATAAATCTTGGGTTTACTTATCGACCTCAGTATGTAGAAAAAGGCGTGTATTTTCTATCTGTTAAAGATATATCGAGTGGAAAAATTGATTTTGATAATGCTAAATATGTCAGTAGAGAAACTTATAATAATGCAGCATATGGTAGTAAACCTAGACGTGGCGATATTCTTTTTGGACGTGTTGGAACAATGGGTAAGCCTTAAATAATCGAAACTGATGTTGATTTTTGTATATTTGTTAGTTTGGGATTTTTTAGAGATCATACAGATATTTTATGCAAAAAATATATTGCTTACTGGATGCAATCTCAATTATTTGACACTCAAGTAAGTGAAAATGTTAAGGGGGCGGCTCAAAAAAACCTTAACACAGGATGGTTAAAAGAGTTTCTCATACCAATCCAGCCGCTTGAAGAACAACACCGTATCGTAGAGAAACTTGATAAACTCCTTCCTTCCTGTGAAGGATTAGTTGAATAAAGATAAGTCTTGAGAATCGTGACTTTATCCAAATATGTTTTAGCTTGCCAAAATGGGGAGACGACTAAAAAGTGTCTCCCCATTTTAATTATCCGTTTTTGTGTTTGGTTTTATCTACCAGTACCCATTCTTGCTTGTTGGTTTTCGTCGGAGGAACCCTATTTCCTCCGACGAAAGTAGATTCTGTTTTGCCGCCAACGGGTTTGTATTGACCAGATACCGTAACGGTTTGTCCAGTTTTAATCTTCATAAAAATACCTCCGTAAATCATTAATTCCTACCCAGAACAATATCACCTGTGTTTTCCAATTTGTAATGATTACAAGCCTTACTCGGCATATCGCATTTAACATGTGGTTTTATGGTGCCTTTGTTACCGTCGTATTCATAGTAGATAGTCTGTTCTGCACATTTACCTGTCCAGTTCATGACAAGATTCATTGCCAGACCAACTGCTGTTCCGGCTAGTACAGAATTTGGCCAGACTACTTGCGGCCTTATACCAGCATCACCATATGCCAGGGTTTCTTTAGCCAGAACTGTGGCATTAATAAAGTCATAACATCTCATGCAAGGGTATCCGGGGATGCTGGCAAATACCTGACCAAACATCCTGGGGATGTTGTTTTTATCATTTCGAACATCCATGCCGATGTCAATGTAGGGAATTAATGCGCGACGAGTTAAAGACTCAAGTTCAGCCCGATTCTGATATCCATCCAGGCAACCAAAGATAATATCGCACGTTTTTAGGTTATCGGGTTGATCTTGCCAGCGTTTACTGATACATGAAATTCGTGCGTCGGGCAGCAGGCCCCGGATAAGTCTTTCCGAAATAGATAGCTTAGGGAGCTCTTCTTCAACATCCTGTTTTGTAGCACCAACCAGACGATTTAGGTTAGTATCGGTGATTTTATCAAAATCATATAATACGTAATTTTTAAAACCAATGTGCGCCAGTTGTTGGACTATTTGGGAACCACCACCCCCGAGACCTACTACCCCAATTAAACAGGTCTCAAGTACATCATCTAAATTATCACCAAGAAAGGATTGTCGATTATTTCTTGCACTCATATCAAAAATCCTCCAGATATGTTCAAAGATAATGGCAGGTTAACAATCGTATAGCGAAAGATATCAATAGGTGATTCATGCTGGGGCAGCCATACCCGAGCCATCATTTTATCAGTACTTAGGAGTAAAAAGCCGTGTGTCATACCCGGAGCAGCATTTCTGAATGACCTTATAAAATTAGGATGATCAGCACGGTCATCTCTACTGAATATGGGCAGGCCACGTTTATTATGAATATGAGTATAGAGAATACCTTCTTTGTTCACATCGGCACGTTTCATTGCGAGTGCAATTGCTCGATGATCAATACGAGCTCCTACTGAGTTGTCTTTCATATAAAATTGATCCGGGATAGATTGGTATCCTGTCGCTACCAAAACTGATTCACCAGCAGGCTTGGTAAAAACATAGCCGATACGTTCAAAGGCATAGGGATGGGAGCGACATAAGTCGCTCCGCATCTCCTGATGAATTGATTGAGGCATGCGAAGTTGTATCATGCTACTAGCCCCCTTAAATGGTTGATCACCATATTAAGCAGAGGCATATTGGCTATATTGTTGAAGGAAAAAGCATGCCATTGCTGACCAAGAATGAAAGCCTGTCCATTCCAATTCAGCTGGTTCGGTGTTTGAATAATGTTTTTAAAGAATAATCGGGAGGTATAACCACTGTGCTCCTGGGGGCACAGGATCACATCGGATACAGAGGGTGTGCAGCCAGGCGGCATTTTTTGGTCAGGGATATATATGAAAGTGTAGCCGCTCTCTTCAAAAACCTGAGCATTAGTACAAGTTTCTTTTAGTGCCTGAATTTGTTCTTCTAATTGCTGCATCCTGAAGCCCTCCATTAAGAAGAAGCCCCGGAAGGAGCAGAAGATTTGAAACTTTCACCGCCATGAATAACGATTTTATCATCATCATTCAACGCTACTTCATAATTGGGCATCTTATAAAGGATGTCAGTGGATGGAACATTGCCAGCAAGCTTGATTTCACTTACTAAGTGTTGCCCACGATGGATTGGAACTGCTTTTTCGTTGACTGAAATTGTAACCATATCATTTCTATGTTCGTTTTCGTGTTCATTATTTAAGTTCATTATAATTCCTGCTTTCGTAATATTTGGGTTTTGAGCTAAAAAGATTGCTAAAAAATATTTTCAGCTCGGCACAAATCCAGCAGGAATATCATAATAAACAGAGAATAATACTATAGTAATTGGATACATACTATGTTATAATCCTCGGGATTTGGCGAGATAGATGGAGGCCCAGAAACCTTTTCTATCTGCTTAGTCGTATACAAGAAGAATACTAATGTAAAAAGAGCATCTGGCCGGATGTTCTTTTTACATTTTTAATACAATCATAAGCCATCACCCCTCTCGAAATTGTTAAAGTAAATATGAAAGTTACCAACATATACATTGTATACAACAATTTAATAAAAGACAAGTATGATTATCAAGTTTACAAAATGCGAATTTGTGTATATAATATAGTAAATATAAAAATGAAAGAGTAGTGAAAGTATGGAGCAAAAAAATATTGGAGGTAACCTTAAAAGAATTCGAGAAGCCAAGGGGCTAAGTCAAGCGCAGATGGCCGAATATGCGGATATTTCAAGGGTTGCTTATCGAAATATTGAAAACGGTACTTCAATTCCAAAAGTATCAACCTTACAGAATATTGCTTCCGGTGTTGATGTAAAACTTCAAGATTTATTAAAGCCGGTTCGTACCTTAGAGAAAGTAAGATTTAGAGCATCAAAAAAAATGAATAGTCGGGATAAGGTTTTAATCGAAGTAGCAAGATGGCTGGATGATTTTAATGATTTAGAAAATATATTAAACGAGTCCAAGAAAGATTATAAGTTTGAATCTCTCAAAAATACGTTATCTACTATGAATATGGGAGATCAAAGGGCTAAATACGCCGCTGAAAGAGCCAGAAAAATGCTAGGCCTTAAACCAAAGGAACTCATTCGAGATATCGCTGGCTTGCTAGAAGATGCTGGCATAAAGTTATACCCGTTAATTCTAGTATCGGACGAATTTTTTGGTTTATCTGTTGCTGAGGATGATGGAGGTCCAGCTATTATCGTCAATGTGTGGGAAAGGATTTCCGTTGAAAGATGGATTTTCAGTGCTGCACATGAGCTTGGACATTTACTGCTTCATTTTGATACCTATGATATATCTGATAGTTCTGAAGATATAGACCAAGAAAAAGAAGCCGATATATTCGCTTCTTATTTCTTAATGCCAGATGAGGTTTTTAAAGGAGAATGGGAAGGTGCTGCCGGCTTACCATTAGTGCAAAGGGTTTTTAAAGTAAAGCATATATTCCGGGTAAGTTATAAAACTGTACTATATCGGCTTTCTAAAAGCACTCCCTATATTTGGGGGAAATTTTATGCTTCCTATAAGGTGCAAACTGGTAAGTCACTAGGACCTAAAGATGAACCGGAAGCTTTATTAAGTGATAATTTTATACGGTCGCCTGAGGTATTGCGTTCCAAGGAGCCCGACTCACTTTCACAATCATACTTTGTCGAAGATCGATTATATAGGTTAGTTCGTGAAGCAATAGAAGATGAAGAAATTACGATGAGTCGGGGAGCAGAAATTCTTAGGTTGGATCTTATAACTATGAGAGACATAGTTTCTTCGTGGGTATAGATAAATGAAAAGAAAGAATAGACCTTTTTTAATAATGGATGCGAACATCCTAATTGATTTCTGCGAATGTGATAAGACTATTGTTAAGTTGATATGCCACAATATAGGTCAAATATATTTAGCTACGCCGGTTTTAGATGAAATCAACGAAATTAATGAAGATGACTGTCGAGAGATGGGCATCATTCTTGTTGAGCCAGAATTAGAACTTGCTATGTTAGCAGCAGGTGAAAAGGGGCCGTTGTCCTTTCAAGATAACTTATGTTTGTTAATGGCGAAACAAAATGGGTGGACCTGTGTAACGAATGACAAACCCCTCAGGCGCAAGTGCGAAAGTGAAGGAGTGCCATTATTCTGGGGAATTGAATTAATCTGTATACTTGTGGAATCTGGCGGATTTCCTGCAGATCAAGCGAAAGAAATAATACTTGAAATTCAAAAGCTTAACCCCAAGTATATAATAGATAGCATTGTTGAAAATGCGTTTAAAAGACTTGGAACAAGAAAATAGCTGTTACTTAAGTAAAAGATTATCCAAAATGAGGGATCAGCCATGAAATCCCATAGTTTTAATTTTTGAACCAAAAATTGGGTGGCATATGGGTGGCATGAGGTCATCCGAAGGCTACTTTTAGACGATGGGAGAAAATTACAAATACCTAAATATAGGGATTGGATGGACAGGAATGTACCTTGATCTTGCGGGTCCCGTTAATTCGTAATCAGCAGGTCGGCGGTTCAAATCCGCCCATCGGCTCCATATGAAAATAAGAAACCATGCAGTTTTGCGTGGTTTTATTTATAGCTAACCTTGTTTAGACATAGAACAGTCCCCTTGTATCATTCTTTAACTAAGGACAAATTTGCTGTTACTAAGCTAACTTATCCGTTCCAGATATAAGCATCAACCTGTAAAATTTCGCCGTTTTCCAGCTCCACATCAACAATCCTTCTGGTACAGAGAATGCCATTGTTATAAAGAAAGTCTAGTTTGGCAAGGGCTGCCGGGTCAACTTCATACAATTCACCCTGTACGCGCTCGCCCTTATCTGGAAGGATACCGTGCAAGCCACCTAGAAAATATTTTTTATATTCATTTATAAAACCTTTGCCCAGGAATGTCTTTCCCTGCAGATAATGTTGATGATAATGGCCGTCTTTCATTAAGCTGCCGTACACGAAGATCTTAATCATTTATAACCACGCTCCTGCCTTTCTTAGCCATAATCTATCCTGAACCCTCAAATCATTAACCATATAATAAGCCTTTCGCAGCTGTTTGCCAATAAAGCTGTTAATGAATGGAGTACCAAACAAGCGTAAATATATAAAAAATATCTCGAAAATAATGCTGAACTATTGAAATATTTCAGTTATAAGCTCATTATTAAAATGTTGAAATATAGCAAAGTTAGTTGTCATAAATTGCCGAAACCGAATTTGGATACTATCCCACTATCTCTAGCTATAAAATCCAAAATATAAGGAATAACCGTCATGTCACCCAGGTGATTGTGGTTCATTAAGTTGGAGTTGGTGAAGCTAAATTATTAATAAGCGGAGGAAAAATCGTTGAAACCAGAATTATTAGTAAGCGAGGTGTTAGACACCAACGCAATGACGGCACTGATTGTTTCTAAGGATGGGAATGTCCAATTTATTAATAAAACTTATCTAAACATCCTGGGGAAAACAGAAGAAGAGGTCATAGGAAGAAATATTAGCGAGATCACTCCGGAAAGTCGCACCCTGATAGTGCTTAAAACCGGTAAAGCAATTGTCGGCTATAATTGGTCGCTGAACGGCTATACGATGATCGCCTGTTCATTGCCCTTAATTAGAAATGGCAAAATAACCGGATGCTTTGCATATAGCCTTTTTATGGATGTATTAGATGCCAAAGATCTGGTTGACAACCTCATGACGGAACTCAATATGTACAAGGATGAGGTCCGCAGTCTGTACTCCGTCCGGTATTCTTTTGGGGATATTGTTGGACAAGCTGCAAATATTCAGGAGGTCAAGTTCCTGGCCCAAAAGGCAGCTCTCCACCCATCCATCACCGTATTAATCAACGGAGAAAGCGGAACCGGCAAGGAATTATTCGCTCAAGCCATACACGGATCCAGCAGCCGTTCTCGGATGCCCTTTATTAGAGTTAACTGCGCAGCCATACCGGAAAATCTCTTAGAAGCTGAACTTTTTGGCTATGAAGAAGGCGCATTTACAGGGGCCCGCAAAGGGGGAAGTCCTGGTAAGTTCGAATTAGCCCATGGCGGCACAATCTTCCTCGATGAGATTGGGGAGATGTCCCTGACCATGCAAAGTAAGCTGTTGGTGTTTCTCCAGGAAAGGGAATTTGAAAGAGTGGGCAGCCATCAACCCATCCGGGTTAACGTAAGGGTTATAGCGGCCACGAACCGTAATTTAGAAGAAATGATAAGCCAACAAAAATTCAGGGAGGACTTGTTTTACCGGCTGAATGTTTTGTCCCTGGAGATTCCTCCCTTAAGAGAGCGCCTTGAGGATCTCCCCTTGCTGGTAAATTATTTTATCCCTAAGTTAAACATCGACTTGAAAACGAATGTCACCTGTATATCAGATGAAGCCACGGAAATGCTCAGCAAATATAATTGGCCAGGCAATATTAGAGAGCTCGTAAATATTTTGCAGAGAGCTATGCTCTTAGCAGATATGGGAGAGTATTGTACAATCACCACTAAGCAATTACATTTTATGAAGGTAAAATATGAGAATGAGAGCCTTATACCTTCCAACACATTAAAATCACTGATAAAAGATTATGAAAAACAAATTCTGGCCCAGGTTTTGGCAGACACTAATCACAATAAAACCAAGACTGCTAATATTCTGGATATTGACGTATCCTCGCTTTATAAGAAATTAAAGCAATACGGACTTTCAACTGATAATTCCTGATTATTGGACCGTTTGATCAAGCTCGCTTGAAGTAAAAAATGTTGTCAAAGAGATTAACCAATTTTCAAAACCTGTTTCGGCAGGTTTTTTTGTGCCAAAATTTGGGGGTAGATTATTGCATAAATTTGCCAGTGTAAATATGGATTAGAAATTTGACCACAGACCATGGATTATTTGCCTAAATACCGTGACGCCCAGTATATTACAGCCGGCCTTTACTTATAGGCAAAATGAACACTTCTGAATGGGAAATTTATACCGATATCATTTACAGCTAAAATAATTAAGCCCTTCATTTCGGGGTTTATCTACCCTTTCATTTTTTGGCATACATATTGCAATAGTTTATAGCGTGTCCCGAAAAGAAAGATACTTTATTGAATAGGTGACTGTTTTGCAAATTTGTGTTATCTGATTGAGGAGGAGAAAAGTATGATGTATAGATTTACCGATAATGAAGACCTGGGTCTGCTGAAGATCATAAAAGAATTCATAGAGAAAGAACTCCTTCTGATGCGGACAGAGATTATGAAACAGGAGAATGGCCCTGACCAGATTTTACAATAGTGTCTGGCCTGGAACGTACCTGCAGGGAGCGCCCGATAAATAAGAGCAAAACATATGACATCTTGAAGAAAATGAAGTCAAATATCAAAGGAGGCCCTCCCCATGAATGAGATGAAATGCCCATTCTGCGGCAAATTTTTGGGCGTACTGGATGGAGAAGCACAGATTAAATGCCCCCGATGCAAGCGGTTATCTACTTATAGATCGAAGCCGGAGCAGAATCCGAGCTCGGATCCTGCTCCGGATCTATGTAATAAAGACGATGAATCTTCTAAAGTTCACTGACATAAGTTGATTTCCATTTGATAATCAATTTAGGAGATGGTATTTGTCAATTTACGAAATAGGCTCCTCCGAGATTGGAGGGGCTTAAACATTTTCTGTTCGACTGCCCGCAGATTGAGGCTGATCAAACCGTTCTCCGGCTGCATTCTGATGCCCCGGAACGGCTTGGCTGTAAAATCCATGCATAATAAAAGTCCATCAATCTACTCAAGCACCAGCAGACTGCAACAATCAGTATTACATCAAATACAAAGTTAAATAGGAAGAGTTGCTTGGAAGTATCTGCCTGGCCATTTCCTACATAGGGCATGGGAAATTGAATTAAGCCTATCATCATTATTCCCCACAGCAGCTGTATCCTGGCTTTTACCTCCTGAAATCCCTGATTCTTTAAATATATAAATAGTGAGACTGCGAAAACAACTGTATAGGTTAATAGCAAAAACCATAAGTGTTTGGGAAGGTGTTGCTCTCTGAAGGTAGACCACAGGGTAAATCTATTAAATTCTCTCACCGGCGCTTCACTATATACTCTTGGATACTTGCCTAAAAATGTAGTTGTTGTAAATGCCTGGCCGGCTGTATATTCCATGCCCTGCAGGAATCTGGCGGGGTGGGTAACATAAAATTTTGCCAGTTTACCATTGCTTATTTTACTATAGAATTCTTGTTGGGTAATTTGGGTACGCGGAACATATTTAATATATTGGCTCTTATCAAGAAATGCATGTTTGCCAGCATCCACAGCCATATCGGGATTTAAGCCCATATCTATTAGGTCTTGAGCTGGATTTGGTGATTCTTTCAATATCCCATAAAACACGGAATTGTATTGTCTATTGCTGTTATCTTGATCGTTTAGATTTAAGTTAAGAGGATATACGATAAAGAGACAATACAAAAAGCCTAATAACCACATTTGATGTGGTTTGAATAAGCGTCTATTGTCCCCCAGCAGCTTTCCAACCATAATTAATATTATTGGCAATGCCGATAATACCTGCATTTTAGAACCTAAAAACAAATATGCAGCCAAGAAGATGAATATGATCTTGGAGAATATTTGCTCTTCCGATTTTAATACATTGCGATGGTATATGTAGTAGACCCAGGCCGCAATATATAACATCAGAGTTGTTATCATCATAGGCTCGCCATATAAACTGTTAAACCACACCAAATAATTACCGTCCAAGCCTACCAATAGAGCGATTAAAGCAAATAATAGCAGCTTAACTTTATTTTCTAAATGGAGATATTTCATTAGCACATACAGTGATGAGACGTACATAATAACGTAGGCAATGGCTAAATATCCGGTTTTAAATGTATCCTGTCCGAACATTTTGCATATTAAGCTTACGAATGTAATTAGGTAGGTTATACTGGTTGCTTTTAATCTATTTACCAGACTCGATATATTCAGATTATAGATTTGGTAGTCGGTTACGGGGTAATTTAGAAACCTGATAAAATTGGGGTCATTTAAATTTTCTATCGGCAGTCTTAATCCGGACACGTTCATTACCCGATCAAAGTCACCCTGGTCTGCAATTCCTGGCTGTGGATATTGGAAAAGCACATATGTAATTATAGCCACTGTCAACAATCCTAAAGCCAGCCGCCAATACTTCATGGTTCGTTCTTCTGATTTCATTAAAACCTTCCTCTTCATACCGCTAAATAAAGATTAATAACTCATGCATAGGATAACCATTTATTGGGCAAAGTATGCTCAATAATATCAATAGAGGAAAATTATACCAAGCTGTTCTGGAGCGGAAAAATTCGGCCGGTGTAATACTTATCACAGCGCCTTTATTAATAGGGAAAGTAAATGTTAAAAAAATATCAAAAATATAAGACAGTTATATTGTATCTGGTCTTCGGAGCCTTAACCACGTTGGTAAACATTATTGCCTATTTCAGCTTAACTAAGCTGGGGGGAATACAATACCTGGCGAGTAATGTCGTGGCCTGGATTGTATCAGTGCTTTTCGCTTATGTGACTAACCGATTATTCGTTTTTGCCAGTAAGGGCCAGGGTTTAGTATTTATTATTAAGGAATGTTTAACCTTTATTGGCTGTCGCCTGTTTTCGGGGCTAGTGGATACGATTACTATGTATGTGATGATTGATTTTCTTCATTATAATGATCTATTGGTCAAGATAATTGCCAATGTAGTTGTAATTGTTTTGAATTATGGGCTTAGTAAACGAATTGTTTTTCAAGATAAGGGTCAAGGAGAAGTGATTTTATGAAGAAGATATCAATAGTAGTACCATGCTATAACGAGCAGGACGCCCTGCAATATTTTTATGATGAGGTCGTTCAATTGGCCGTGGAAATGCCAGCTATTATGTATGAATTTGTTTTTATTGATGATGGTTCCCAAGATAGAACCTTGAATTTACTAAAAGAATTGCAGAGACAAGACGGGCGGATTAAGTATTTGTCATTTTCAAGAAATTTCGGGAAGGAATCAGCAATTTTTGCAGGGCTGAAAAATTCCAGCGGTGATTATGTGGCTATTATAGATGCTGATCTGCAGGATCCGCCTATACTGATCAAAGATATGTATCATATGATAACGGATGAAGGTTACGACTGTGTAGCTACTCGCAGAACCACTCGAAAAGGTGAACCGCCGGTACGGTCATTTTTTGCTAAACAGTTTTACCGTATTATAAATCGCATTTCTAATATTGAACTTGTTGATGGAGAACGAGATTTTCGCTTAATGACTCGTCAAATGGTGGACTCCATACTACAGATTTGTGAGTATAACCGTTTTTCCAAAGGAATTTTTGCTTGGGTAGGTTTTAAAACCAAATGGATCGAATATGACAATCGGGAACGTGTTGCCGGGCAGACCAAATGGTCGTTTTGGAAGCTCTATTTATATTCCTTGGATGGCATTATGGCATTTTCTACAACTCCCCTGGCTATTGCCTCAATTATTGGAGTTGTTTTCTTTTTGGTGGCAATGTTGATGATCAGCATCTTTACTGTCCGGCAAATATTCTGGGGTGGTTCTGCCAGCGGGTGGCCTGCATTGATATGCATTATACTTTTTATTACTGGTATTCAGCTGTTTTGCACTGGGATAGTTGGTCAATATCTTTCTAGAACATATTTGGAAACCAAAAAAAGACCAATTTATATTATTAAGGAATTTAGTGATGAATGCTATTAGAGCCGTAAACTTTCGTGACAAAAAGGCAATCCAGAGCGGACTGACTCTAGATTGCCTTTTCTATCTAGAAATCTTCTCTTCCTTCTCGGGGGTTCCAAATGGCAATTAGAGACACATCATCAAGATGGACATATCTATCGGTATGGTTATGAGTATCTATTTCAAAGCTGAGCCGAGCAAAACGGGTCTCAGGTGGTGCAGGAACACGGGTGGAATTATTAAAGCCGGTAAATGCAACGCTGCTCAGACTATCCCCGGGGATTAGAAGCCGAATTGCGGGGCGTTCCAGCGAATATTTGCGATGATCCAGGAATTCCAGACGTACACTTATCGGGGCATTACCGAATTCGGTTGCTGCACTTAGGTAGAAATTCAGCTGATAGTATATCCCCGGGCAGATACCTGGTACATCCTGGTAAAGAATGGCGTGAGGGTCAGGGAAACCCATTCTGGCGGCATTTAGACCCTGGTGGGCGAGTTCGCCTATATCTGGATCAATCTCTTCTACTCCGGATTTGATTACCCAGCCCCAAAAGGGATCTGGCCGATTTTCGAAATCTCCATTTATCACCAACTCACCACACCGAGCTACACACTGATGATGCTCAGGTGGACTATCGCAATAAGTTAGTTCAGGTTCTGGTGGTTTTTTGTAATACTCTTTATTGTCACTATATTTTTGGTGATTGTAATAATCATTGTAGTTGCCTTGATCCATAATAATAGTGAAACGATTGCTGGGGATATTATACCTGCTGCCTTTGTTTTTATGATTAAACTTCCACTCATGCCCTTGATGATGGGTAAGTTTACTCATTGCCATTCCTCCCTTTGTTATTAGAACAAACCTACAACATTTGATTATAAATTTAATTCAATTTATGCCTAATCTTTACATTATGTTACTATCCTGGGCTTTTCCTATCTCTAAAACTACTTTTCCTAAGTTGGTTATCACTGGTTAATTCTATCCGGGTGTTTACAGATTAGGACTATTGTGATAATAATTATTAGTATAATTGGAGGCAATGCTGTCAAAATAGGACACCATTGCCTTTATATACCATTAGAGGGATTGCATGTATAACGAGAGAGGTACGTTACGTTCAGAATCTAGGGGAGAAGATGTATATGAAGCAAAAAGAGTCTGTTCAAGATGATTTTGTTTTGGTCGCGGTTTGTGGACTTCATATGCGGGGATACCCGCTTGACTGGCAATTGAAGGAGCGCAGCGCATGTTTTGTACGGGAAGCTCTCACCGCCAGCTGCTACCGACTGTTTAAGCTGAATACGGTTCCCGTAAAGCCAGGTTTGCTCAAAGTAAGTTCCGAAGGCGCTGCTATTCAGGTTGAGATCTGGAAAATGTCGGCTGACCGTTTCGGGAGCTTTGTTGCTATGATTCCCGCCCCTCTTTGCTTTGGCAAGATAAAACTGAGTGACGGAACAGAAGTAACCGGTTTCCTGAGCGAATCCTACGCCTGTGAACACGCAGAGGAAATCACACAGTATGGAGGCTGGTGCAATTATTCACCAGCGGGTTCATCGTTTGTCACAGAATAACTTCATACTTTGAATTTCAGCATATAAAACCGCCGGCAAAGAGGTTAAAAGCGTATCTGCCGGCGGTTGTTTGTTTATAACAGCTAGTAGGCACCGCCTGATTATCTTTAGCGGAAGGATGAACGCAGATGAAGCCTAAGATTTTAATTGGCGAAATGGCGAGAATTCATGATATTTCGGCCCAAACGTTGAGGTATTATGACAAAATCGATTTGTTTAAACCGTCCTATACTGATGATGCTTCGGGATACCGGTATTACGGTATCGAGCAGTTTGCACATCTTGAATCCATATTGTTTTTGAAAGGTATGGGTATGCCACTTAAGCAAATTAAGGAATACTTTAAGAATCGGGACCTTATATCCATGTCAGGCCTGCTTGAGCAGAGGATATCGTTTATTAATAATGAAATCGCCCGCCTAAAGATCAAAAAGAAGAAGATCGACTCCGTGTTCAGGATGATAAACAATTATCTCGACAAGGATATCTTGGGAAAATGCCGGATTCAAAATATGCCGGAACGGCAGATGCTGTATTTTACGTTTGGAGGTGGCGATATTTACGCGGAGCATGAATTTGGAATAAAAAAACTTGAAATGGAGCTTAAGAATATAGATGATCTTTATTTAAACCCATTCGGCTCCGTGGTTGGAAAAACCGAGATTGAAAAAGGGGAATATTCCAATTTTAAAGGCATTTTCATGGTTTTTGAATATGAAAAACCGAAAAGCATTTCCACCATAACCCTTCCCAATTCCAGCTATGCTACTATGGTGTTTGTTGGGACATATAAGGATATAGATGCCCATTTTAGAAAGTTGACCTGTTGGATTAACGAAAACCAGTATGAAATTACTGGCGATGGTCTGGTGCTGATTATTACCGACAAGGCTTATTCGGATTATGAATATGAATATATCAGCGAAATTCAAATTCCCGTAAAAAATTCCAATAAATAAATTTAGAAAAATGCTTGACCTTATAGTAGCTATAAGGTTTACAATTAAGAAAATTCAATAAAGTTAGTCAGCAAAATCGCAAAGGGGCTGTTATCCGCAAACAACCCCTTTGCTTTTTTTGCTTTTATGGAAAGAGGTGGATTTAAATGATTATGATTGAAGCAATTGTCCGTCCTGAAAAAGCGGATGAGGTTCTTCTTGGTCTGCAGGAGCAGGGTTTTTCCGCTGCTACTCGGGTAAGCGTCCTGGGAAGAGGAAAACAGAAGGGCTTGAAAGTAAAGGACCTCCATTATGAGGAGTTGCCCAAGGAATTGATTATGCTGGTTGTAGAAGACCCCGAAGAGGAAAAGGTCATATCTATCATCATGCATAAGGCAAAGACATCCAATGACGGTACCTTTGGTGATGGGAAAGTTTTTGTAACGCCTGTCAGTAAGGCTTATACCATCAGCAGCGGTAAAGAGGAGCTTTAGTATGTAATAAAAAGTTTGCAGTGAGGTGAGAAGACATGAAAAAGGCAGTTATCATCATCCGATCGAATTTATATCGAAAAACCGTTGAAGAATTAGAAAAAAAGGGATTTTATGCATTCAGTTCGGTAAATGTTCTGGGCAGAGGCAATATGAGAGTAGAGTTTTCAATTGCCGATGGCAGCCTTTTAAATGACATAAAAGGAACCCATCGCTTTATGACCAAAAAAATGATCATCGTATACATCAACGATGACGATGAAGCACTGTTGGCTGAAACGGTTATAAAACTGAACAGAACCGGACAACAGGGTGACGGCAAAATATTTATCATTCCAGTGAATAGGGCGGTTCGGTTGCGAACCGGAGAAGAAAATGAAGACGTACTGGTCTGACTAATATTCCGGATTCGGGACAATTTTCCGGCGATTAGAGAAAATAGTTGGCTTAAATAATAAAAGGGGGTTATTAATATGAAAAAAATCGCTTTAATACTACTGACAATAATATTGTTAATTTCGGCGACTGGCTGCGGTAAAGAGAAAACTCCGTCTACAGAAAGCGCCAGTAATGCAAAAACCATTACTATTGGAACTTCTCCATATCCGGCTTGGTACATATGGTATATTGCCCAGGAGGAACATCTGTTTGATAAATACGGGCTCAAGGTAACGCTGAAGTATTTCCCGGTATATAGTGATAGCTTGCAGGCGTTTAATACGGGACAAATTGATATGCTGAACATTGCAGCCTGCGATACTATTGCTCCGTATAATCAGGGAGTCAAGTTCAAAATTGTCCAGATCAACGATAATTCAAACGGAGCGGACGGACTTGTCGCCAATAACAAATTTAAGACTATTCAGGACTTGAAAGGACTAAACGTTGTAACCGAATATGGTACGATTGAGCACTTTTTCCTGCTTAAGGCCCTTGAGTCGGCTGGAATGAAAGAAAGTGATATCAAGTATACCAACATGACCGTCAATGACAGCGGTACGGCTATGCTGGCAGGCAAGGTGGATGCGGCTTGCGTTTGGGAACCGTCCCTTTCGCTGGCACTCGGCGGCAAAGAAAATCACTTGCTTTACAGTTCTGCAAATACCCCGGGGCTTATTCCGGACCTATTGGTTGCAAATCAGAGCCTTATTGACGGTAATCGCAAGGATGTAGAAAATATCATCAACGTTTATTATGATGCGCTGGAGTTTTACAATAGCAATCCTGACAAAGCTGTGGCTGACATGGCGAAGCAGGCAGAAGTTTCACCGGCCGATATGAAACAAATGATGGCGGGATCAAAGCTATTCTCTATTCAGGACAATATTACTGCCGTGACCGAGAAAGTTGATAATTACCAGTATCTGCCCTATACGCTGACCGAAACCGCCAAGTTCCTGATGAATGTTAAAATGGTTGACACTATTCCAGGTAATCCCTCGGATCTGATTGATACTTCCTTTATGAATAATATCAGCCAATCAAGAAAAAATTTCGCCGTGCCTGATACCAAGGCCTTGGCCCAGAAATAGAGCGGAAACAGAAAGAAGGTTATCAAGTTGAGGAACCTTTTCAGAATTCGTGAAAAAATCGATCTGAAAGTATACTATGCCGTCGCCGCAGGAGTCTTTTTACTGATTCTTGTTATCTGGACTGTGCTAAGTGAATCCGGGCTGGTAAGCCAGATCTTTCTGCCCAAACCCGGGTCAGTTCTTCATTATCTGATTAATGTATTTGGGACCGGAACCATTTGGCCGGATATTGGAATCAGCTCCTATCGGATTATTATGGGCTTTCTCCTCGCGGCGCTTATCGGGATTCCTCTTGGAGTTATGGCTGGAACGTTCAATTTCGCCGATGCCCTTATCCAGCCATTAGCAGAATTTATTCGTTATATGCCGGTTCCGGCCTTTGTTCCATTAATTATGGTTTGGTTTGGGATCAACGAGACGGCCAAGATAGCGGTCATCTTTATGGGTACTCTATTCCAGCTGATTCCTATGATGGCGGATAGTGTTCGGGCAGTTCCGGATGATTTGCTCAGTGCCGCCTATACCCTCGGAGCCTCCCGGAAGACGGTTATTATGAAGGTTATCCTTCCGGCCATCGCGCCGAGAACCATGGACACACTACGTATTATGATCGGGTGGGCCTGGACATATCTGACGGTGGCGGAGTTGGTAGCTGCCAACAGTGGACTTGGCTACAGTATCCTGAAAGCTCAGCGCTATCTCAGAACCGACGCTATATTCGGCGGCATTCTGGTTATCGGTTTCCTCGGTCTGGTTACTGACAGGCTGTTTTCGTTGGCTAACCGCAAGATATTCCCGTGGGCAGAAGGTGGTGGCGAATAATGTTCGGCAGGAAAAAAGCTGTAAAACCTGACCAAACCGCCTCCATAGAGGCGCATATGGCAACCAGCAAGATTTATGTAAATAATCTTGGCAAAACCTATGTTAATAAAAAAATAGAAACCGTAGCTATTGAGAACGCGAGCATTGAAATTCTGGATAATGAGTTTGTGAGCATCGTCGGGCCTTCTGGATGCGGAAAATCAACGCTGCTGCGAATTCTGGCCGGGCTCGACAATGCTACCCGGGGGACTGCACTGGTGGATGATCAAACAGTTGAGGAGCCCGGCGCGGATAGGGGTATGGTTTTTCAGTCATATACTCTTTTTCCCTGGCTTACGGTGGAGGACAATATTCGCTTTGGCCTCAATATTAAAAAAATGCCCAAAGAGAAAGCGAATGAAATCGTTGATCGGTATCTTGATATTATCAAGCTCCAAGAGTTTAGAAAAAGCTATCCCAAAGAGCTATCGGGCGGTATGAAACAGCGGGTCGCTATTGCCAGGGCGCTGGCCAATAGCCCGAAAGTCCTTTTGATGGATGAGCCGTTCGGGGCGCTGGATTCGCAGACCAAGGCGGAAATGCAGCTTTTGCTGAGGCAGATCTGGCAGGAGGAAAAACCTACGGTTGTGTTTATCACTCACGATATTGAAGAGGCGGTTTTCCTCTCCAACCGGGTTTATGTGATGAGCGCCCGGCCCAGCATAATAAAGGCTAATATTCCTATTTATTTGCCTTACAAGCGGGAACTTGAACTTAAAGAAACGGTTAAATTTATGGATTACAGACGAAGAATAGCCGCTTTGCTGTAAAGCCTGAATACAAACCAAGAGATCTAAAAAGAAGAGAAAGAAATGTCTTCTAGGGTTCCGCGGAGAATTATTCCGGCCTGGTCCGAGAGAAGACGCGTTCCTATGGAGGAGCGTACACGGAGGGAGAAAAACCCGGGAGGAATGGCCATACGGCACTCCTGGGTTTTGTTTTATCAATAAATGGAGAAGGAGTTGGTTTTTGTGAATACCATTTGGAAAACAACTTTGCGCCCCGGTCAAAAGTGGTCCGGTCACATTGGCAAAGAGAAACTGCTGAGATTCACCTCACTTGCAGCAGGTGCCAATCTGGCCGCCCTATTTTTCAATCGTTTCGATTTTAGCGAGAAGTACAATATGCCGGATACGATGAAAGCCCAACATACCATGCACCTGACCAAAGGCGACGTTTTGCTGAGCGACAACGGGCGGGTGCTGGCCAGCATCGTAGAAGACAGCTTGGGCTGGCATGACACGATTACCGGCGTAACCACGCGGGAACAGACAGATATGAAGTATGAAAAAACCGACTATCAGCATATGCGCAATGATTGGCTCCGCAGCGGCTATGAAAACTTTATGGTGGAGCTGGTTAAAAATGGATTGGAACCTCGCGATATGGCTCCGCCGGTGAATCTTTATTCTAAAGTAATGTGCGATGAGGCGGGCAATATGGTTTATGTAAAGGAACATTGCCAAAAGGGCGCCATGGTTATACTTCGCACCGAGATGGACGTCTTGCTGATTTTATCCAATACGCCGAATCCGCTGGATCCGCGCAGCGAATACCCGTCTGTCCCTGTCGATTTTGAAGTCCTGCCAGCGATGCCGGTTGATGCACTGGACTATTGCGTAAACCACCGGTCGGAAAACAGACGGGCTTTTGAAAACACTTGGGATTATTATACCTTGATTGGTTAAGGGATAGGAGGTAGGAATATGGTTCAGTTAAAGAAAACAGAAAGCCCCAGAATAGCAGAGAATGCAATATATGACGTGGTGATACCAGCCGGAGATGGCTGGATGTACAGGCTGGAGCCGAATCAGGTGCTTCGCATTGTGGATGTTGGCGGCAACCAGGCTGCCGACACCATGTTCTATGACGCTGAAAACCCACAGGATCATTATAGTGTACCGGCTACGATAACGGCGCAATCCAATATATTCTTGACATTGGGCTCGGTTTTACGTGCGGAATCAGGAAAACCGCTGCTGACCATTATAGCGGATACCTGCGGGCGCCACGATACCCTTGGCGGTTCCTGCTCCGCCCAAAGCAATACGGTGCGTTATTCCAGAGATATTGAGTACATGCATAACTGCAGGGATACCTTTATGCTACAGTTTGCCAAGTACAGCGGAGGTTACGCGTACAATAAACGCGACCTGGCCCCCAATACCGATTTTTTTATGAACGTCCCCGTTACGCCGCAAGGCGAGCTTGAATTTGCCGACGGGATCTCGGCACCCGGGTATTATGTGGAGTTCAGGGCTGAATGCAGTGTGATGGTTCTGCTCAGCAACTGTCCGCAGCTTAATAATCCCTGCAATGCATATAATCCTACACCGCTACGTCTGCTGGTTTGGAACCAATAAAAGTATAGATGAGAAGCTAAAACTCCAATGCGCCGCCAATGGCAGTATTTGTTATGCGGCGACAGGAAGGAATTAGAATGTTTAATAAAGTTTTAATAGCAAATAGGGGAGCAATTGCTTGCCGGATTGAACATACTCTATCAAACATGGGGATTCGTTCGGTGGCCGTATACACGCAAGCGGACCAGGACAGTCTTCATGTCAGCGGGGCCGATGAAGCCGTACTAATCGGCAGCGGTCCCGTTAAGGACAGCTATCTGAATGCCGGGCTGATTTTAAAAACGGCCATTGATACCGGCGCCCAGGCTATTCATCCGGGTTACGGATTTTTGAGTGAAAATGCCAATTTTGCCCGGGAATGTGCCCGCCATGGCATCATTTTCATTGGGCCGTCTCCCGGACAGCTTGAATTGTTCGGGTTAAAGCATTCCGCGCGGCTTGCCGCCCAAAAAGCCGGAGTGCCGCTCCCGAAGGGAACGGGATTGCTTGCGGACGCCGATACCGCAGTTAAGGAGGCCTCATGCGTCGGTTATCCGGTCATGCTTAAAAGTACGGCCGGAGGGGGCGGCATCGGCATGAGAATTTGCGAAAATGAGGCAGAACTCCGCGTATCCCTGGAATCGGTCCAGCGCCTCGCCAAAACCAATTTTGGCGATGACGGCGTATTTATTGAAAAATATATCAGAGAAGCACGGCACATTGAAGTTCAGATTTTCGGGAGCCGTTCCGGTGAAGTCGTGGCCCTGGGGGAACGTGATTGTTCGGTGCAAAGGCGCAATCAAAAGGTTCTGGAGGAGACTCCCGCGCCCAACCTTCCCCCCAACGTCCAAAAAAGCATGCATGCAGCGGCCGTCAGGCTGGCCAGGGCAACGGGTTACCATAGTGCCGGAACGGTTGAGTTTCTCTACGATACCAGCGACCAGCAATTTTATTTCCTGGAGGTTAACACGCGGCTGCAGGTTGAACATGGGGTTACAGAAGAAGTCTATGGTATTGATCTGGTAGAATGGATGATTCTGGAGGCTGCCGGTGAAATCAGCAGCTTGTCGTCACTGCCTTCACATCCGGCCGGGCACAGCATTCAGGCACGTATCTATGCCGAGGATTGCAGCAATAACTTTGCGCCAAGTGCCGGCCGTATTGACCAGGTGGTTTTCCCGCCAGAAGCCAGGGTGGAGACCTGGATACAGGATGGCGGCGAAGTCACGCCCCTTTACGACCCCATGCTGGCCAAAATCATTGTCAAAGGAAAAGACCGGGAAGATGCGCAGGCAAAACTGGTAGCATCGCTCGCCGGGACAAAAATCTACGGATTAACCACCAATGTGGAATATCTGCGCGCTTTGGTCATACGCGATGATTATAAGCAGGGTTTTCTGAATACTCGCATGTTGGACGGTTTTCTGCCTGAATACCCGGCTTTGGAGGTACTGGGTGGAGGCATCCAGTCGACTGTCCAGGATTATCCGGGAAGAACGGGCTATTGGGATGTGGGCGTTTCTCCCTGCGGGCCCATGGATTCATGGTCGTTTAGAATCGGCAATTTGCTGTTGGAAAATGTTGAGGGTACGCCCGGAATCGAGTTGACGCTCAAAGGCGGCAGTTACCGTTTCAGAGGAGACGTGAGGTTCTGTGTGACGGGAGCTGAGATGGGCGCGACGCTTGACGGTGAGCCTGTTCCAATGTATTGTCCGTTGAATGCGAAAGCTGGGCAGGTCTTGACATTTGGTGAAGCCGTGCGGGGTATGCGCACTTATCTGCTCATTGAGGGCGGGGTGGATGCCCCGGAGATCCTCGGGAGTGCTTCTACCTTTACCCTCGGAGGCTTTGGCGGATTCGGAGGGCGGGCCCTGCGTGAGGGCGATGTCATACCAATCAAACCGAACAGCAACGGAACCCTAAATATGCAGCCACTTACTATCGAAAGCAGGCCGCCGATCGATAACCAATGGTCGATCGGCGTAATACCGGGCCCACACTGCACTGAAGAATTCCTAAAGCCCGGTTATCTGGAACAGCTGGTGTCTGTAAAATGGAAAGTCCACTTTAACAGCTCGCGCACGGGCGTCCGGCTGGTGGGACCAGCGCCGGAATGGAGCCGGCAGGATGGCGGGGAGGCAGGCCTTCATCCCTCCAACATTCATGACACGGCCTATGCCGTTGGTGCGCTCGATATGACAGGGGATATGCCGATTTTGCTGGGACCAGACGGACCAAGCCTGGGAGGTTTTGTATGTCCGGTAACAACAGCATCGGCGGAGCTGTGGAAAATCGGCCAACTTCATCCGGGCGATGAGGTTTCATTTTGCCTGCTGACCCTGGAGGAAGCACAGGGGCTTCGGCAGCAACAGGATGTCTCACTCAAGCGGATTGCGCAGGGGCAAAGAGAATTTGAGCAAGTCAGGTTGTCTGCTCCCGGCCGGGTGCTTCCAGCTAATTATCCCATATTATACCGGGAAGAAGAGCGCCCGGTTCCTGTGACCATCCGCTGTGCGGGCGATGAGTATTTACTGGTGGAGTTTGACGACATGGTGCTTGACCTTCGGCTGAGGTTTCGGGCTCATTCCTTGATGCAGGCGGTCAGGGAGAATGACTCCATCCCGGTTAAGGATCTTACCCCAGGTATCCGTTCGCTGCAGATTCATATCGATAGTAGCCAAATCAGTATTCAAGAGGCCTGCAAAAAAATTATTGTCATAGAAAACAATCTGCCGCCGCTGGAATCCGTAAGAGTGCCTTCGCGCATTGTGGAGCTTCCTCTTTCCTGGAATGACCCGGCCGCGAGACTGGCAATGCAGCGGTATCAGCAAAATGTGCGCCCCGATGCGCCGTGGTGCCCTGATAATATTGAATTTATCCGCAGAATTAACGGTCTGGAAAGCTTGCAGACCGTGTACGATATCCTTTTCAACGCCACTTACCTGGTGCTGGGATTAGGTGATGTTTACCTGGGGGCGCCGGTCGCGGTCCCAATTGACCCGCGGCACCGGCTGGTTACTACCAAATACAATCCCGCCCGTACGTGGACTCCCGAAAACGCAGTGGGTATCGGCGGAGCATATCTGTGCGTGTATGGCGTGGAGGGACCCGGAGGCTACCAGCTGGTTGGGCGTACCGTACAAATGTGGAACAGGCTGCGTTCAACCCAATGCTTTGAGAAAGGGAAGCCTTGGTTGCTGCGATTTTTTGACCAGATTAGGTTCTATCCCGTTCACGGCGAAGAGCTTTTGGGAATGCGCGAAGATTTTCTGAGAGGGAAATTTAATGTAAAAATAACCGAAACGACGTTTGATTTTGGCGAGTATCTCCGTTATCTGGACAGCATCAAGGAGGAAACTGTAAAATTTAAAGCGAACCAACAGGCCTCATTCAATGCGGAGCGGGAGCAGTGGAATCGGCTGGGGTTGGATGAGTTTGATTCGGACCAGACCGAGGCTGCGGAAGACAACGGTGATGACCTGATTGCGGGAGCGGATAAAGTCTGCGCCAAATACCCGGGAAGCATTTGGAAAGTGATGGTGGATGCAGGAGACCGGGTGAAAAAGGATCAGCCGATTGTCGTTATGGAAAGCATGAAGATGGAGATTACACAGACGGCGCCATTTGATGCAAGAGTAGAAAAAGTGGCGGTCAAGCCAAGCGATATAGTGAATCCCGGACATGTACTGGTATATCTCAGCAAAGAAGGAAGTGTTGAATCATGAGCGGACTGCCAGTTATAATAACAATACCGTGGCTGCGGGAGCAATATCGAAGCAAAACCCTTGATCCTGCCGAAGTCGTTGAAAAAATCATCAGCTGCGCTCGCCGAACAAAAGATATGAATATCTGGATTACCCCTCCGGATATGGAGTTTATCCGCCCGTATCTTGAAGGCCTGGCTGCAATTCAGTTCGAGGACAGCCCCTTGTGGGGAATTCCGTTTGCCATCAAGGACAATATTGATCTGGCCGGAGTGCCGACAACGGCGGGATGGCCCGCTTACGCCTCCACGCCCAAAGACAGTGCGGGGGGTGGTTAACAGCAGAGTCAGGTGCGGGGGCTTCCCGCGGGCTGAACGAAACC
>Ga0074198_1000316_pt1 | contig 58006 bp, 75 predicted proteins | sample EPASupsiteSAE323_FD_64527 | JGI IMG/M metagenome (GOLD analysis project Ga0074198, IMG submission 64527) | Bioremediated contaminated groundwater from EPA Superfund site, New Mexico - Sample SAE3-23 | ecosystem: Environmental > Aquatic > Deep subsurface > Groundwater > Contaminated ... | reverse complement strand
ATGGCGGCATTGCTTCATGATGTGGGAAAACCAAAATCAATGATTGGCGAAGGAGAAGGAAGAACTTTTCATAACCACGAAATAATTGGATCGAGAATGGCTGTAAATATTGGTAAAAGGTTAAGATTATCAAACAAGGAGTTGGAACAATTATTTAAATTAGTTAGATGGCACATGTTTTCGGTGATATCAACTCAAACTGACAAAGCAGTAAGAAGATTTATTAGAAATGTGACGACTGATTATATTGATGAAATGATTGCTTTAAGGCGGGGTGATAGATTGGGAAGTGGAGCTAAAGAAAGTAGTTGGAGATGGGAATTGTTTAAAAAAAGAATTGTGGAAGTGCAAAAACAACCATTTTCAATTAAAGATTTGAAGGTCAACGGAATGGATGTGATGGAAATTTTAGAAATTAAACCAGGAAAAAGGGTGGGTGAAGTTTTGGAGACAATTTTTAATGAAGTTGAGGAAAACCCTAATTTAAACCAAAGAGAAATTCTATTAGAAAAAATTAAGAAATTTAAATAAAAAAAAGACTGCAGAATTAATTTGTGAACACAAAAATGTGTAAACAAAATCTACAGGTCTCAAAAGTTTAGAAATCTTTATTTTCTTAGCTCTTTTATTCGGTTTGAAACAAGCTGAATCATTTCAGTATCACTAAGAAGAATTTCTGTTCTCCTAATGTTTTGGAGTGCTAATATTGAAGTGGTTCCCGTTATCCTGGCGATTAATTCTCTTTTGTCCTCTCTGATTTCTCCAATCTCTTCGTTGTATTGTTTTGAATAAAAAATTTTTTTAAAAAAATTTAAAATTTTCATTTAACATAACAACCTCTTTTCTTTATAAAGATTTTTTCTGTTTTTCAAAGACCATTTAAATTAAATTAATCCGCAAAAGGATTAATTATTTAAAATTAAGTGATTATAACATGAAATGGTAGAAATTTAGAAAATTATTTCTTTTTTTGCTGATGTTTCTTGAAAAACAGAACGAGAGGGATAGCCACACCGGTTGATGAATAAGTACCACAAATTACCCCAATTAGAAGAGCAGTGGCAAACCATTTGGTAGTGGAACCACCGAGAACAACGAGAGAAAGTAACATAAAAACAATAGTCATGGAATTGTTGACGGATCGACTTAATGTTTCAGTGACACCTTGATTTGCAAGATTTACCCAATCGATTTGGAAATTCTGACGCTTAAGTTCACGAATACGATTAAAAGTGACAACTGTGTCGTGGACAGATGATGAAAGAGTGGTTAAAAGGGCAGTGACAAAAAGTGAATCTAGTTCGGCACCAAAAAAATGACCTAAAATGGAAAAAGCGCCGATTAAAATAAAAGTGTCGTGGAACATAGCGAGGATGGCTGAAATTCCAAAAGAAAAATCTTTAAAACGACGACCAATGAAAAGAAATAGGAAAAAGGCGGAAAGAATAATCGCAGTGACAGTTTTCTTTAATAATTCTTTACCTAAAACTGGACCAAGTGATTCGAATTTTAACTCGGTATAATCTTGGTCTAGATTTTTAATCCCTTCATCTAGAGTGTTTTTTTGGTCAGAACTAATATCTTGAAATTCCAAATGATATTGAGTTTTATTGTTGGTAATAGTTAAATTGTTGATATTATTTTTAGAAAAAATTTCTTCAATTTTAGAATTATCTGGATTAGAAGGTAAGTTAATTTCCCAAACAGCACCACCAACAAAATCAATTGATGGCTTAAAACCCCAAAAAACTATTGATAAAAAGGACGAGACCAAAAGAAAAGAGGAAATAATAAAAAATAGTGGTCTGAATTTCATTATGTTCATAATTATTTTTGGATTTTCTCCTTGGCTAAAACTCTTAATAAATTTCTAGTGACAAAAACACCGGTAAAAATACCAATGATGATACCTAAAATTAGAGTAATAGCAAAACCTCGAACCATACCTGAAGTGTTTAAAAAGTTCCAATTAAAAGGATTTAATAAAATTAAACCGGTAATGATGGTACAAGCATTGGCATCTTTAATGGAATCCCAAGCTCGACCAAAACCCAATTCCATGGCATTATTCCAATTCTTACCTTTGCGAGTTTCTTCACGCATTCTTTCAAAAATTAAGATATTACTGTCGACAGCCATGCCGATTGATAAAATAAACCCGACAATTCCGGGAAAAGTTAAGGTTATTGGAATTAAACGATAAAGAGCTAGGGTGATTAGCCCATAGATAATTAAACCAATATCGGCAATAAGACCAAGTTTGCCGTAATTGCCAATCATAAAAATTGAAACTAAAATTAGACCAACAATGCCAGCAAAAATTCCTTTATTAATAGAATCTTTACCGAGAGTGGCACCGATTTGAGATTGTTGAATTAGATTAATTTGTAAAGGAAGTGCTCCGGCGTTTAATTGGACTGCTAATTCTTTGGCCGTTTTATTGTCAAAACTACCACTGATGACAGCTTTGCCATCGGTGATAACAGCATTAACAGTGGGTGGATAAGTGATTGGTTGATCATCAAGTAAAATGGCAATTCTTTTATTTAAAAGTTCCTCGGTGGCGGTGGCAAATAATTTAGCACCTTCATCATCAAATTCTAATAAAACTTCCGGTTCTGAATTATTAGGATTTAACTGAACACTGGCTCTGTTAAGATGGGAACCGTTTATTCCAGTATCTTTGGTAAAAACATCGTTAAAAGTGGCAGTGGCGGTGGCCTCGGAGGGAATTTCAACTTCTCCTTTGAATTTTAATTGAGCGGTGGTGCCAATTAATTTAATAGCACTGGAAACATTTTCGACTCCGGGTAGCTCAATTTTAAGACGATATTCATTTTGTTGTTTAACAATCTGAACATTGGTTTCACTGACACCAAATAAATTTATTCTTCTTTCAATGTTACTTTTAAGGGATTCTAGGGCTGAAGAGATATCTTCTTTTTTAACAGTGGAAGTATCAATGTTAAACAAAAGAGAAGCACCGCCAGCAAGGTCGAGACCAAATTTTAGATCTAAATCTTTACCATATTCTTTTTCTCCAACTTTAAATTTGAAATCAGGGCGATAAAAAGTGTGATCAAAATTTATCCTATCGAAATGAAAACTAATAGGCATTTCTTTTGGAAAATTAATAATAAAACAAATGAAGGTCATGGCCAAAATAGTCCAAAAAGTTCTCATGATTTTATCTTTGTTGATCATAAATTAATTGGAACCGATTAGGGAAAGTTGGCGAGGATGGCCAGAAAAAATATAATTAATTGAAGCTTTGCTTTTGTTGATTTTAATCAAAACTAAATCCCCTTCCTTGATATTAAATTCTTTAATTGATTTAGAGGGAATAGTTAGGGCTAAACTATTTCCAGTTTTGATAACTTTTCTAGTTTGGGTCATTTTTTTAAATACTGACAATTTCTGAAGAGCTACCAATTATAACTATTGGACAGCTTAAAAAAAAGTCTACAATAAATTGATCTCTTTTTTGTTTACGCATTTGGAATTCATTTTTGTCCATAACCATATAGTTGATTTCATGACCACGAATTTCTTCTTCTTGTTTTACTAAGAGATCGACCTCTTTGAGAGAAAATAAATCTCCGACAATAATTAAATCAATTCCATCTTGATTTCTTTTTTCACCAACAGCAAATTTATAATTATATAAAACTAATTTAATGGGACTAAGGGTTTCGTTTTTATGTTGGAGTTTTAGACCAAGACCAGAGTTTTTATTGGCTAAAATTAAAAGATCATAAAAAACAGGAGATTGTTTGTTGGCCCAATAATAAAGACGATTACCACGCCATTCTGATTCGATAATTCCAGATTTTTTTAAATTTTCTAATTCTCGTCTGACAGAATTAATTTCTTCGTCGACCAGACGAACTAATTGGCGAACGTAATAAATTTCTTTTGGATTAGAAAAAAAGATAGTAATTAGTTTTAGTCTGGTTTGAGAGACAAATAATTGCTTGAGGCTGGTTTGAATTTTCATAGAAAAGAGACTTCATTGCCGATTGGTAAAATTTCAACCCAAATGTTACCAGGGACGAAATTAACCTCTTTACCGGCGGAATCTTTAAAAATGGTTCGAGAGAGACGATTGGCTTTGGACCAGGTTATCTCGGTTTTGGTTCCATTTTGGAATAAATATCCTTTGCCGGTGCCAATCACTTCATAAAGAAGATGTCCATGCTCGTCAATAGCTCTGGTTTCTTTGGCATATTGAACAACTACATTTTTGGCAGTAACAGTGGCTTGGGTGTTGAAGTCTTTAAATTCACTGCCACCATTACTTCTTACATAATTATTATTAGTGGAATCGTATTTCCAAGAAACTGAATAGGCTTTATAGCCGGGCCAAAAATCAAAAGAAAAAGTTGAAGCGGCACCATTAGATTGATCTTTTTGGGTGAAAGCCCAAGGACGATAAGATTTATCCCAAGAACTATTTTTGGCAGTAGTTGTGTTGGTTAAACCACGGCTGGCAGCAATATTCCAAAGTTCAGTAGTTGAACAGTACATGGTATGTTCTGTGGCTCTTTCTTGACCAGTTCGATCTGGTTCACGACGACAAGCTTTGTAAGAAAGAGAAAACTGATTTAAATCGCCAGCAGTTCCTTCACTATTCCAACCATATTGTGAAATTTGTTCTAATGCTTGAGCTCGTTTATCGGTACTACAATTTGTAGCCACTTTACTAGCAGTTTCTCCACCACTACAGTTGGCACCACCAACATGGGCATAAAGCGGATAATCAGCATATTCTGAAGCGATATCTAAAAAGTAAGTTCTAGCGGAACGAACTGGACCAACATCATATTTACCATTGGTACCGCCAATGATACCACAATAAAAAACGCCCATGAATCGGGTAATACCACCTTCTGCCACAGTTTCGTAAACAACGTCGGCTGATTGAAGACCAGATTGTGGTCTAGAATCTTCATGATTCTCGATCATAACCAAAAGAGGTCTTCTGGTTGACCAAATAGCTTTTTCTTCGGCAGTGTAGAGTTGGCCATTGATAGGACAAACTTCTGTTTTTGGGCCAGTAAAACTTCCGGTTTTAAATCCTGTTTCAGACGTTTCAATTCCGCTTGGAGAAATAGTTTTATGAGACCCGGCTGGAATAAAATAATCAAATAAATAATAGGAGATGCCAGTAAAAAAAAGAAAGGCACCTAAATACCCTATTTTTTGTGCGATGTTTTTATTCATTTAAAAATTAATTTTTAATAGTTTTAACTATAGCGGATTTTTCTTCCTTTGACAAAGTGATATTTTCACCAACTCCATTTTTTATGGGTTTGGCATAAATTCGAGTTATGTCTCGATTATGAAGCGAGGTAATTATGGCCCCAGAATTATTTTTGTCTAGAATAGTTAAAATAAAGCTTTGATCACCGCCAACATCGTCGAACGGATTAAATCTAGTAATGCCTATTTTTAGGTTATTATCTAAATTATTCAAATCTACAGCTTTATTTTTAGAATTATTTTTAATATAAACTATGTAAGTTAGGTAGCCTAGCCACAATAAATTGATTGTTAGTATTAAATAAATTAAGAACGACATCGATTACTAATTGTAGCAAAACAATATGCTATACTGGCGATAGAAATATAAAATGAACGAAAATAAATATATTAAAAAAGATTTATTGAGGAGTTTGGTGTTAAGCTTAGTTTTGATTGCAGCGATAATAGTAATTTATTATCTTAAATATGGTTATTAGAAATTATTATTTTTTAAGGGAGGTGAAAGATTAATGCCAACAATTAAATTTTATAATGTAAAATCACGCAAATCTGTTGAAGTCGACGTAAGTAAAGTTGAAAAAGTTATGTTGAAAAACGGTCGACCAGCAGCTCAAACTATGGATCCTGAAACTGGAACCAAAATGTTTAAAATCTTATCAGCAGCTGACGCAGCTTTATTAAAATAAATAAGCTACAGTTTTGAAATTACTACCCCTCCGAAATTTCGGAGGGGTATTTGTTATAATTACTTATCCTAAAGAGATTGAGGGGCTGACTCCGCAGTTGCGGGGAGGAAAGTCCGGACCACAAAAAGCACAGAACTCAAAAATATAGAGTCCCGAGTGATCGGGGGGCAACGCTACAGAGACGAGAAATATGAAACGAGCATCCTTCTGGTGGAAATCTCAAGATGAAACGTTAATATCTAGCTTTTGAGAGTTTCAGGTAGAGAGAATAGATTGATGGCCTCTAAACAAAATCCGGCTTATCGATGTCTTTGGGATTTTTTTGTTTTAATCTTTTAAAAATCCTCTGAATATTGCTTGAGCAGTTAAGAAAAGTGGTATTGCTAATAAGGCACCACCCATTCCGGCAATTTGGCCACCTGCCGCAATCAAAATAATGGTCATTATTGGATTTAAGCCAATAGTCTTGCTCATAATTTTGGGAACTATAAAATTATTTTCCAATTGTTGAACTAAAACTCCAAAAATAACAGTAAAAAGAGCAATTAATGGAGAAACAGTTAATCCTACTAAGCCAGCAAGAACAGTGGCAATGATGGGGCCGATATTTGGGACAGCTTCTAGAAGACCAGCAATAATAGCCAATGGTACGGCATATTTAAGACCCAAAGCTAGATAACCAAAATATGAAAGAATGCCAATGATGGACATTAAAAGAAATTCAGCACTGACCCAACTTCCAAGACTTACCTCTAAATTATCCATTATTTTTAAAAATCTAGATTTGCCTTTTTCTCCAAAAAAATCATCTCCATATTTTGGAAAATTTTTCTTTTCTAAAAGTAGATAAAAAGTAATTACCAAGATAACTAGTGTAGCAAAAACATTAGAAACTACTGAAAAAACTATTTGGGTAAGATTTGCAGGGATTGTCTCTAGAACCTTTAATTGAGAAGTTAGGTCGATATTGTTCTCGCTAAAAAAACGATTTTCACTAAAAATTTTAATATTTTGCGTAATTTGAGGCAAACTGTTGATTAGTCCGTTTGTTTGTTCGATTAAAATTGGAATGATTCCCGCAATACAAAAAGAAATGACACCAAAAACCAAAATATAAACAATCAAAATGGCAATGATTCTAGGGATTTTAACTTTTTGAAGTTTACAAACTAAAGGATCGATGGCATGCATTAAAACAAAACTGATAAAGATCATGGTCAGGATGCCTCTTATTTGCCAAAAGAAAACTAGGGCTAACAAAAAAAAGGCGGTAAAAACAATTGTTTTGGGAGCGATTTCTATTTTTCTAACTTTCATAATTCATTGTACCATTTGGAAATAGTTTTAAAAATTTTATTTTTAAAATTTGGGGAAGTGATGTCGAAAAAGTGAGCTTTGTTTTTATATCTTGATTTTAAATAAGTTCCCTGGCGACGAGCATCGGAATGTTCAGCGTATTTCCATTTTTGAAGACAATCTTCAATATTTTTTTGATTTTCGAAATATGGCCGGAGACATTGGTAAGCAGCGATTTGAAGACCGGGATCTGACCAAGAATATTTTTTTAGTATTTTTTTTATTTCATCTAAAAAGCCAATGTCTAGTCGTTTTTGGACTCGTTTGTCAATTCGGTCGTAGAGAAAATCTAAGGGTGCAATTAAAGAAATATGAAGAATATTAAAATTATTTTGTCGATTATTATTTAAAGATTTTTTTGAAGATAATTTAATTTCAATTTTACGGGTGAGGCGATAGTGGTTATTTATATCAGAATTATTTAATTTGGAAAAATTTTTGGGATCTAATAATTTATAAATTTTTTGTAATGTTTTGACAGATAATTTTTTGGAAATGAGACGCCAAAGTTTGTTGGGTTTAACGGAAAAAGTATTATATTTGGGATTAATTAAAGAGTCTAAATAAAAGCCACTGCAACCAACTAAAATGGGTAATTTATTTTGTGATTGGATTTTTTTAATAGTTTCCAATCCAATTTTTTGAAATTGAGCAACAGAAAATTTTTGATCTGGATTAATTAAATCGATTAAATGGATTGGGGTTTCACCTGGCTGGTCTTTACCGGTGCCAATATCAAGACCTTTGTAAATTTGGCAAGAATCGATGGAAACTAATTCACCATTGTATTTTTTGGCCAATTTCGACGCTAAATCTGTTTTACCAGTGGCGGTCGGACCGGAAATGATTAGGATTTTATTAAGCATTTACTTGCAGAATTTATACCATTCATCTAAAGGGATTTCTGATTTTTGAATCATTCTTTTTGCATTTTTAGGATAAATTTCTTTATTATTATCAATAACCTGCAAGATTATCCCTTTTTCCTTATTAACAAAAGTCCAATGAGTACCTTTAATGTTTGAGTTTTTAAATCCATTCCTTTCTAAAAAAAGTTTGGCCCTAGATACTTTTATATGTTTCAATCTAGGATCCATATCTTAAGTGGTCTTTAACAGGCAATAGAAAAATTTTTATTATATTGTTGAGTTGTACTTAAGAAACAATTATTGGAAGAATTTATTTCTTTTTTGGAAATAATTTTTTCAATTGATTCTTTTTGCATTTTTTCCCATTTTTTCCAATATTTTTGTGGTGCAGATTTGTTTAAATATGAGTCTGGTAGATTTTCTTTTTTAACAGCTTCTAAATAAGAAGTTGCAGCTTCTTCAATACTTTTTTGTAATTTAACTGGATCTTTACCGTACTCAATTAGATCTAGGTCTAAGCAAACCGCAACAAACTCCCTGCCTTCTTTACAGATCAAGAATCTTAGAAAACCTTGATCTTTATTGTTCATATATTGCATATATAAAGGATATTTTTATTTTTTTAAAAGTCAATAAGGTTAGATATTATACCAAACCAATTAAGTATTGATTTTAAATTCAACGACATCGTCGGGGCGCATGATGTATTCACGGCCTTCATGGCGAAGTTTACCGGCTTCTTTGGCTCCTAATAGTCCCTTATATTGGACAAAATCTTGATAAGAGACAACTTCAGCCATAATAAAACCTTTTTCAAAATCGGTGTGGATTGCGGCGGCGGCTTTTGGAGCAGTGCTGCCTTTGTAAATTGTCCAAGCTCTGGCTTCTTTGACACCAGCAGTGTAGTAAGATTGAAGGCCGAGGGTGTCGTAGGCTTTTTGAATGACACGTTCAAGACCGGATTGTTGGACACCTAATTCTCTTAAATAATCTTTTTTTTCGACGGGGCTTAATTCGGTTAAATCAAATTCGACTTTGGCACAAACAGGAACGACGGTTTCAAAATTATTTAAATTTATTTTCCAATCTTTAATATTTTGATAAGTGTCTTCGTCAACATTGGCGACAATAAAATATGGTTTGGCAGTTAATAAGAAAAATTCTTTGACTAATTCTTTTTCTTCATCGTTTAAATTTAAATTAACAGTTAGATTCCCTTTTTCTAATTCCATTTTTAATTTTTGAGCCAGGGCAAATTTTTTGGATTTATTTTCTTTTGAATTATTTTTATTGGCATCGAGATATTTATCGACAGTCTCTAGATCTTTGATAATTAATTCGGCACAAATGACCTCAAAATCGCCTTGTGGATCAACACTACCCTCTTTAATAATATTAGAGTCGGAAAAGGCACGAACTACATGACAGATGGCATCACAATCGCGAATATTGGTAAGAAATTTATTACCAAGACCTTCGCCAGTTGATGCACCTTTGACTAGACCAGCGATGTCGACAAACTCGACAATGGCGGGAACAATTTTATTGGTTTTAACAATTTCGGCAAGAACAGGCAGTTTTTCATCGGGAACTTCGACGACACCGACATTTGGATCGATGGTGCAAAAAGGATAATTGCTGGCGTCGGCAACTTGTTTGCCTAAAAGTGCGTTAAAAAGTGTAGATTTGCCAACGTTTGGTAAACCAACAATTCCGATGGAAAGTTTCATGGAAGTATTTTACCAATAACTTGGCATTATTTCGACATCAACTTAATAATTTTTAGAAAAATTTTCTAGAAAACTAACAACGGTTTCGTGTTCTATTGGAAGACAGCGTTCTTGTAAACTTTCTGGTGTATCATTGGGTAAAATTTTTACAAATGTGGATTTAACAATTTGACCTTCATCAAAATTTTTAGAAACCTTTTGAATAATTACACAATGGTTGTCTTCACCGGTATTTTTATAATAATTAATGGCAGCTTGATAAACGGCTATCCCATACATACCCTTGCCCCCAAAACGATTGGGGTCTCCAGGGTGTTGATTAAAAATTTTATCTTTGTAAGCCTCAATTACTTTTTCTGGAGTAAGAGGTAACCAACCATTTTGAGAAACAAGGGTGACACCTCTTACTTGTAATGATTGAAGTAATCTTTGTCCAAAAGTTTCAATAGGTTGTCTTGGAATAATTAAAATATCTTTTTCTGGGATACCTAATTTTTTAGCCTTTTGAATACCATCAGCATCTGGATTACTGGAAATAATACAAGCAATATCTAGATTAAGCCTGTTATTTTGTTTGGCTTTGATAATAGCCTCCATGGTAGAGCCATTTCCTGAAATTAAAATCGCCAAATTTTCTTTCATAATTTTAAATTAGAATTTTTTTAACATTTAATCATTTAGCGGATTTGAGTGGTATGGATGAATAAGGATTTCAATAACACCAGTTTTGGCAAACCAACAATTCCGATTGATAATTTCATGGATATATTTTACCAAAAATTAGGTTTATTTTTTATTTTTAATAAATTCGGAGACATTGGATGGGACGAGTTTTTGCCAATCTGTATTATTGTCAACCATCATTTGACGGATGTCGGTGGCACGGGTGGGTAAAATGGTTGGTTTAATAACTTGAAAATGATGACCGTAATTTGTGAAACAATCTGATGTGTAGGTATTTTCTGTAAATAAACATGTATTATTTTCATTAATTTGAGAAAAATATTTTTTGACATGATCGGCATATCTAGGAGGATTGTTGATATCAGGGATAATTATTAATTCATAGGGAAAACTTAATTTGTCTAAATTAGAAATTAAAAGTGATTTAACTTCATGTCCAGTTAAAAAATTACACGAATCTAAAACTTTAGACTCGCCCACCCCAATCAATAATTTTTTAATACCAGAATTAACAACCTCATCAAAAAATTGGAGATGATGAAGACATAGCGGCTGAAAACGACCAATAATTAGACCAAATTCGCAATTTGTCTTCATTTAGTCAATAGAAATTATAGGTGGTAAGCGACGCTTGTGTTCGGAATCATCAATTAAATTTTTTATTTTTGATTCAATTTCAGAATTTATGCGTACACCTTGTAAAAAATTATCTAAATCGAGATAAGTAAAACCAAGTTCGTCTTCATCGGTTTGATTATCCCAAAGACCAGCCGTTGGTTCTTTAGTAATAATATTTTTAGGAACATTTAATAACTTGGCCATTTTTAAAATTTCTGTTTTATAAAGATTAGCAATTGGCTCAAGATCACAACCACCATCGCCAAATTTTGTAAAATAACCGACAGACATTTCAGATTTATTGGTAGTTCCGATTACTAGGCCATTTTTATTATTGGCATAAGCATAAAGAATGGTCATGCGAACTCTGGCCATAATATTGGCAATAGTAAATTTATTGTCGGCAATTTTGTATTGATCAACAATTGGTTTAATATCTTTTTGAAAATATTTAATATTTAGCTGATTAACGACAGAAATGGAGTCATCTATATCAGACTGTCGACCATAGGGCATTAAAACGCCAAAAACTTTTTTACGACCCAATGCTTTGACACATAAAAAAGCAGTGACAGCAGAATCGATTCCTCCAGAAATTCCAATAAAAACGTTTTTATCATCGACAAAGTCTCTAATGCTTTTAATTATTTTACTTTCGACTTCTTTAAAATCTAAATTTCTCATGATGCATTGTACCAATTAAAAAGATCTTTCTGTTTTAAATTGAGATTATTGTTTAATTTTGTTAGAATTCCTAGCTTTATAAAAAGCACATTAAAAATTTGGAGGATGAAAGAGAGGTGTCTAAATTGTATTTTGAGGGGCAGATTTTAGATGGGGAAGGTAATCCGACAATAAAAGTCAGAGTAGTTAATGGGTTAAAAGAGACTGAAGAAGGCTGGTTTTTAGTACCAAAAGAATATGGAATTATAAGTTTAAAAAATGGCACATTAAAACTCTTAAATGGTTCATGTACTGAAATAACCGGCCAAATTAATGTTGGTGGTTTACTGGTAGAGAGCCCCGGCCCATGTTGTAATGACTTTTTTAAAGTTCGAGCAACACAGGATGTTGCAATAAGTTTTGATGGTGAGATATTCTTTGAAGAGAGACCTGATTTGATCGTTAAAAAAGGCACTATAATTGAATTTGATGATGTGAATAATTTCCGTGTTGTTTCTGAAAAAGGATCTCCTATTTTTTTAGATGGAGCTGAAACTATTGCTTTTATTCTCTAAATTACCCAACCCTAGGTTGAATTTATTCAACAGCTTTTTAATAAGTAACTAGGGTTTTCTTTTTTTTAATAAACAAAAATCCCCCATTTCTGGGGGATTTTATCCCGCAGTAGCGGGATTTTATAAATCAAAAATTATTTGACCATTTTCTTGATCTTGGTTCCTGGAATGTAACGAGGCATTCTTCGGGCAACGATTTTTTTAGATTCTTTAGAACCAATAGCTTTAATGGTTTTAGCTTTAAACATTTTGGTTTTGAAAGTTCCAAATCCAGAAAGTTTAATAGTTTCACCATTGGATAATCCTTTCATTATTTCAGAAAGAAAATTTTCAACTGCTTGTTTAGCTGCTTTTTTACTAAGCTTAGCTTTTTGAGAGACTGATTCAATTAAGTCTTTTTTGGTCATTTGTTTTTTAAATAATTAGTAATTCTCTTTAATTTTAAATTAATATTATTAATTTGCAATAGAAGTTATTCGTTTTTTACCGCATTTTTGTTGATTTTACTGCCAACAACAACACTGCTAGTTCTGACCTCTCTGATGACAGTAACTTTTATTTGACCAGCCCATTTTGCTTCTTCGTCGAGTTTTTCGGCAATATTTTGACTAAGCACTTCGGCCTCAGAATCAGAAACTTGGGTAGGTTCGACAATAACAACAACTTCACGACCAGCTTGATAAGCAGCAACACTGGTGACACCAGGGAAGCCCATGGCAACTTCTTCGATATTTTTCATTCGTTTCAAATATTCTTCGTGCACTTCATAACGAGCGCCAGGTCTGGCACCTGAGGCAGCATCGCCAATATAAACAATGACTGATTCAACAGAGGAAAATTCTTTATCCTCGTGATGTTCAGCAACACAACTAATGATGTCTTCTGAGATTTTGAATTTTCTTAATAAATCGACACCAAGGTCAACATGAGTTCCCTCTTGATCGGTAATAACTTTTCCAATGTCGTGCAACAAAGCACCTAATCGAACAGTATTAACATTAGCCCTTAATTCGTAGGCAATAGCGGTAGCAATTTTAGTGGCCTCGATGGTGTGTTTGGCTAAATTTTGACCATAGGAAAATCTAAATTTATATTTACCAATTTCTTTAATTAGGTCGATTGGTAAATTAAAAACACCAACTTCTTGAGTAATTTTTTTACCTTCATTTAAAAGAATCCTATCCATTTCTGTTCTGGTTTGAGCCACAATTTGTTCAATTTTAAGAGGTTGAATGCGACCGTCTTTAATTAATTTTTCTAGGGAAAGACGGGCAATTTCGCGACGGGTGGAATCGAAGGAAGAAATACGAATATCGTTGGTTTCGTCTAATTCCAATTCGACACCAGTAGCTTTTTCAAAAGTACGAATATTTCGACCTTCTCGACCGATTATTTTTCCTTTGATTTTTTCATCAGGAAGAGAAATAGTAGAAACAGTATATTCGGCCACATAATCAGTGAGACCATGGCGAATATTGTCGATAATCACCTCTTTGGTAATTTCTTCTTCTTTTTGTTTGATTTCATCGCGGGCTTCTTCAATTTTTTTGGACACCCAAGAAGACATTCTTTTTTCAATACTACTCATGACCAATTGTTTGGCCTTTTCAACATCAAGACCAGAAATGGTCTCTAGTTTTTCCATTTGTTTTCGATAGACATCGTCGATACTGGCTAATTTAGTTTTAATTTCGGCAGTTTGAGTGTCGAGAGATTTTTCTTTTTGAATTAAATATCTTTCTTTTTCGTCAAGAGAAGATAATCTTTGAAAAATTTCAGCTTCTTTGGCTTTGGCTTCAGATTCGATTCTTTTAGCGTTTTGTAGGGCGGCGTCAACTTGAGCTGTGTTAACAACTGGATTTACGACAGGAGTAGTTGTTTCCGTTTTAGTAGGAGAAAAAACAACTCGATTATTGTCTTTTTCAGCTTCAACCTTTTTAACTTCTTTCTTATTTTCTTTTTTGGTAACAGGTGATTTGGAAACTTTTACATCTCCAGATTTTGGGGTAGAAAACAAACCCTTAACCCTTGATAAAAATACATCTAACATAGGACCTCCAGATACTTTTTACAGCAAAACACACCACAGAAAAATGGCTTAAGTTAACAATGAGTCGGTTTTTTGACTAATTTGAGTAACATATTTGGGTGCTTTAAAATAAAAAGTTAAAATTATAATTTAATTTAAAAACTAATTGCTATATTCTATCTAAAATTGAGCCCTTCGTCAAATGCATTATTTATATCTGACAGATTAAAACCGCGACGATAAAGTAGAGATTTTAGCTTTAATTTATCCATATTTTTCTTTTTATCAATTATTTTTTTTATTTTCTCTAAATCATTATTTTCTAATGATGTTTTTATGTTGTATTGGGAAAGTAAAAAAGATATTTGTTGACTAGATTTATTTTTATTTTTTTGAATGAAATATTCAGTAAATTTTTTTTCGTTTAAAAGATTTTTTGAGTTGAGATATTCAATAATTTCTTGGATAATTTCATTAATATTTTGATAGTTAATTTTATATTTTAAAAAAACTTTTTGAAAAAATATTTTTAATTTTTGATAAATTATTTTTTCAACTTTTGGGGAAATAGCTATTTGGCGAAGAGCATATTCGCGCCCAACAAACTGTAGAGCAGTTTTTGTAATTAATTCTAATTTTGATTGATCGATTTCTTGATTTTTTACCAAAGATAATTTGACAACATCGTCGATAAAAAAAGGAAGAAAAGAATTGTTGGAAAAAGTTATCCAAACTCGATTTGGGATTTTACTGATTTTAATGCTAGTGATTTGCATTATTCTTCAACTGGCGCATCGAGTGGTCGCTCGAGTTTAACTGGTTGAGTATTTTCTTTGACCTTTTTCCAAATTTGATCTTTGAGATCTTGGGCTAATTTTGGATTTTCTTTAAGATATTTTTTGGCACCTTCACGACCTTGAATGTTTTGACCATCAACTTTAAAGAAAGCACCAGATTTGGTAATTAATCCGTGTTGGATGGCTAAATCAACTAGGCTTCCAAAAATAGAAATACCTTCAGTGTTCATGATATCGAATTCGGCTTCTCTAAACGGCGGAGCAACTTTATTTTTGATAATTCGAGCACGATGTTGAGAACCGATAGATTCACCAGAAGCGGTTTTAATGTTGGCAATTTTACGAAGATCAATACGAACGGAGGCATAAAATTTGAGGGCTAGACCACCAGGAGTGGTTTCTGGATTACCAAACATAATGCCGATTTTTTGGCGAATTTGATTGGTAAAAATAACAATGGTTTTAGATTTAGAAATAGCACCGGTTAATTTACGAAGTGCTTGAGACATGAGACGAGCTTGAACACCCATCATAGAATCACCCATTTCACCTTCTATTTCAGCTTTTGGAACAAGAGCAGCGACAGAGTCGAGAACAACAACATCAACAGCATTGGAACGAACGAGAGTTTCGACAATTTCTAAGGCTTGTTCACCACTGTCTGGCTGGGAAATTAGAAGATTATCAAGATTAACACCAATGGCAGCGGCACGATTAGGGTCGAGAGCGTGTTCGACATCGATAAAAGCAGCAGTGCCACCCATTTTCTGAGCCTCGGCAACCACATGAAGACAAAGAGTGGTTTTTCCAGAAGCTTCTGGTCCAAAAATTTCTGTGACTCGGCCACGAGGTAGACCACCAACACCAAGAGCAATATCTAAGGGAAGACAGCCAGTTGGAATAATATCAATAGACATATCTGCCTGTTTTTCCCCCATTTTCATAATGGCACCATCGCCATAAGCTTTGGTGATTTGCTCCATAGCAATGCGAATAGCTTCATTTTTTTGGCTTTGACTGCCACCGACTGGAGAACTTTTTTGGATTTCTTTTTTTACTTTCTTTTTATACATATGTTTTTAATAAAATTAACTTTACAGTAATAGTGATAACAAAAATAAATATATCAAGTCAATAAGTAAAACGAAGAAAACCCGAATTTGATATAGTTTGTCGGAGAAATAATTAAATCTGGTAAAATAATGAAACGGGGATTGGCGCAATTGGCTAGCGCGCATGCATGGGGTGCATGAGGCTGCAGGTTCGAATCCTGTATTCCCGACTACGCTAAAGCTTCGTCGGGTGAACCCGATAATAAAAAAATGAAAAAAATAAAAATAGACGGAATATTATCAAAATTATTTGAAATAATCGTTTTTTTTAAGGGTTTGGAAGGTGTTTTTGAAATATTGGGTGGAGCTTTGTTGGTTTATGCAGCCGAAACAGATAAACTGGTTCAATTTATTTTGAGAATAACTGAACACGAGTTGACTCAAGATCCAAATGATTTTTTGGCTAATAAATTAGTGGAGGTGGCACAAAATATTGATCCAGGAATTAATTTTGGAATGGTTTACTTGTTGGCCCATGGATTAATAAAAACTTTTTTGTCAGTAATGCTTTTGAAAAGAAAGTTGTGGGCATATCCTTTGGCAATGTATACCTGGTTTACTTTGGCAATATTGTTGTTAGTTAAATTTTTTGATGGATGGAACCCATTATATTTACTATTGTCGTTTTTTGACCTAGCAACAGGAATACTAACAATAATTGATTATAGAAAGCTCGAAGCTGAGTTGATCTGCAAAAAGAAGGAAGAGAATTAACCCTCAAGAGAAGATTTAGCTAACTCAAGTTCTTTTTGTTTCTGTTCTTCCTTATAAACTCTAGCTGATTCACGAATAATTTCGTAAGCTTCTTTTCGATTAAGCCAACCTTTGACAGTAACGTCTTTGTTACTTTCTAATCTTTTGTATTCAGTGAAAAAGTGAACTAATTCTTTTAAACAATGTTCGGGAACATCGGATAATTTTTTGATTTCATCATAAACTGGATTTTTTAAAGGAACAGCTAAGATTTTTTCATCTTCGCCGTGTTCATCGGACATGATTAAAACTCCAACTGGGCGAACTTCTAAAAGACAGCCCGTAAAAACAGGAGCATTGGTTAAAACCATGACATCTAAATGATCTCCATCCTTAGAACGAGTTTCAGGAATGAAACCGTAATCGACTGGGTAGAACATAGGTGAATGTAAGACACGATCTAATTTGATGATGTCTAATTCTTCATCATATTCATACTTATTTGATGTTTGTTTGGCGATCTCAATAATAGCATTAACTACTTTTGGAGATTTGTCGCCAAGAGTTATGAGTGAATTCATATGAAGGTTATTATAACATTTTAATATTATAAGTCAAGTTTTTGGTATGTATTTGATACATATATAAGTTATAGCATAATTACAGTATGGAATGGGGTATAATTTGAGATATGGCAATTAAGCTTGAGGCAAACGAATTACTAAGAGATAGACATTTTTTGGTAAACAGTGCGACAATTAAGAAAACTAAGAATGGAGATGATTTTTATACTTTAGAATTAAGCGACAAAGACGGCAAAATTGAAGCTATTATTTGGAATAACAATATTCCTCAATGTAATTTTGAAGCTGGAAGGATAATTGAATTAAATGGAAAAACTCAAGGATATAACGGAAAAATTAGCATAATTATTGATAGTTGTCAGATAGTGGCTAGCGAAGAAGCTAGTGATTATTCCCCTTCTGTGCCGACTATGGTATTTGATATTGAAACTTTAGGTAAGAAATTTGAGGAATTAGACGAAACAGAACAGGATTATCTTTTGAATAATTTAGAAAAAGCCGAGGTTGATAAAGAAAAAGCCAAAACCAAAACAGCTTTGTATTCTATTTTTGGAACTGTTTGTGCTATTGGTGGAGTGGATGTTAATAATAAAACTGGATTTGTTTTGAGTTTGTCGACTAAAGAAATTAAACCTGAAAAAGAAAATTTTACTTATAAAACATTTGGGACCGAAAAAGAGTTACTAGAGGAATTTTGGAAATTAACAACAAAATATGAACAATTTGTGACTTATAACGGTGATACTTTTGATTTTCCATATTTAATGATTCGATCGGGAATAAATAGAGTTAAAATGCCATTTGAAATTAAACGATGGGGAGGAGAAAAATTTATTGATTTGCAAAATAAAATTAGACAAAATCATGGTTTTAAGTTGGAAATGCTTTGTAAGGCTTTTGGAATTGAAAATCCAAAGGAAGAAGGCGTTCATGGTGATGATGTTTCAAGGTTGTATGACGAGGGTGAATTTAATAAAATTGCTGATTATGTGGCTAGAGACGCGGTTGCTACGGCAGAATTGTATTTGATTTGGAAAAATTATATGAGCGGACAAATATAATTATGGATATACAAAAAGAATTTGAACAAGAATTGGTTTTTAAAATTGAAATTAAAAATCAAGATATTAAACAAAAAGTTAAGAGAAAAAGAGTCGTTAAATTGGCTTCGGAAAATTTAAAAAAGATGACACTTGATAGATTGAGTGGAAAGACTGGTGAATGTTAATTTTTCTTGTGTTTGATAGTTTTAACTTTGGTGGATTTAATTTTTTGGTAGATAAAATAACTATAAATAGTGAAGATTGGCCCTGTTAAAGCGGCAAAAATATTACCTATTAAACTACTAACAAAATCAGATGAATTGGTTGTTTTTAAAATAATTTCTAAAAAGATTGAAAGGATTATGTATGGAATTAATAAATAAAGCCATTTTTTAAGAAAATAGGAAATGTTTCCTTTCATATATTTACGACTGAGTTTAAGAGCCTTGAAACCTTTAATGTCTTGATCGACAAAAATCCAAAAACAAAGATTAAACCAAAGTATAAATAAAATCCCTGGAATTAATAAAAGGATTATTCCAACCGAAAATATAGAGTAATAGATTATGGACAATAACCAAAACGGAATTATCTTTTTCCAAGTTTGTTTACAAACTTCCAAGAGATTGTTTTCTTGATTTTTTACGGTATTTAACAAGGCTAATTCTCCCCAGCTGGTAATGATGGAATTAATAATGAAAATTGAAATAACGATTAAAATCGAGATTGAAATATTTAAAATATTAAAACTAATGCTTTTACCTTCAACTAATTTAGAAAATAAATTTGAAACAGATGAAAAGTGATAGTTAGTTATTAACGATAGGAGAAAAGAGACAAGCAAAGGCGCAAAGGCAATGATAAATAAAGTTGAAAAATTTTTCTTATATAAGACTAGGCTTTTAGTTAATAGTTCGCGGGATTTAATGCCTTTTTTGATCATATAAGGACATTATAACCTTAAATAGTGAAAAAAAGTATAAAAGCTAAAATAAATGTATAAATTCCAAACATCCAAAATTTGTGACTGATTAAAACTTTTTTAAGAACACCGAGAGCAAAGATGCCAACAAAAAATGTTAGGATAAATGCGAGTAAATATTCTGGGCTCAAAATTCCAGAGGTTGATAAATCTTTGGCACCTAAAACAAGCGCGCCAAAAGAGGCTGGAATAAAAAGACAAAAGGAGAAATTGAATGCCTGAATTGGGGCGAGTCCTAATAATAAACCAGCAAAAATAGTGGCTCCGGCGCGAGAAACTCCTGGGAGAATGGCAATTGCCTGAAAAATTCCGATAATAATAGCTTTTTTATAGTTTAATTGATTATCTTTTTGATCAAAAAATTTGGTTGAAAAAACAAAAATTGAACCTAGTAAAAAGAAAAAAGGCAAGAGATGAATGTTGGTAAAAATGGAATCGACTTGGTCTTTGAATAGAATTCCGACTAAACCGGCTGGAATCGAAGCGACGATAATAAATTTTAGATTGGTAAAAAAATATTTTAATTGTTTTCGAAAGAAAAAAAGAACTGATAAAAAGGTGGCGGTGTTGAGAAAAATATCTAAAGTTAACGATGGCTCAATTTTAAAAAAATATTGAGCTAGGTTAAGATGGCCAGAAGATGAAATTGGTAAAAATTCGGCAATGCCTTGAATAAAACTGAGAATTATGGCTTGTATTAATGACATATGAGTTGATTATAAAGTATTAATTGTTTTGACAAAATAGGGAGAAATTGATATTATGGGTTGTTTTGATAAAAAAATCGAAACAGTAATGGTTACTAAACGAATCTTGAATAAATGTGTTTAAGAGGAGTTTGTTTTGAAGAGGGGTACTTTAAAAAGGAGGTGCAATAAGTTTATGGATTTAATACTAGTGATAGTGGTGTTGTTGATAATATCAAAAATAATATGGTCAAAAGTGGAGAAAAGTGTAGAAAAAATAAAATCAGAAGAGGTATCGTACGGAGGAACTGATCCTGATGATTAGATTAGGAGATGACAAAAGCTGGTAAGGGAGGGATAGTAATGGGAGACGGTGGATTTTTTATCACGGTTGGTCAGTTGGGACAATTGAATAAAAGGGATTATGACAAAATTCAATTGAGAAAGTCTATCAATATTTTGTTGATATGGATGTTTACGGTGTTTGTGGCAATGTTCTCATGGAAGGGTATTTTTTCATCCAAGGCTGTTTGGTTTGTTGTACTATTTGTAATTATGTTGATTTGTGCGTCTTTTTTGACCAAATTACTTTTACAAGATAAGAAGAAAATTAACGAAAAGTGGCAAAAAGAAAAATATCCTTTGGTGGACGACTCTCGTTATTTGCCTCAGATAGTGATTTATCCAAAAGATGGAGTTATTGCTTTTAGTGAGGACAATGTTGTTTGGTTAATTGCTAGTGATGAGAAAGCTTCTTTAAATTATTCCAAAGATATGATTGATTGGGAAGTTTTAGAAGGAACAGTTTTTGCTGTGTCTTTTACAGAAAAAACATTTTTAAAAGTTGTTGATAGTGAATTTGTAATTTATCCAATTGAAAGTGATATTTTAGATTCCATAAAGGAAAAAGCCATAAAAGTGGATGTATGATTTGAAAAAAGGAGATGATAGAAATGTTTCTTTTTAAAATTTTATCTTTATTAATTGTTTATTGGACTGAAATTAGATGGGAGAAAAGAATATTACAAAATAGATAATTAAAGTATCCTGGCTGGTGCCGATTGTTTTAAAAACAATGGTGCCAGCTTTTTTTTGAAAAATTTTTGACAAAATAGGGAAAATTTGATATTATGGGTTAATTTTTCAAATGAAATTTGGATAAAAGTTTCTAGATGGAGTTTGTTTAAATAAAGGTACTTTGAATTATTAAAACCTATTTTGAAAGGGGTTGTTTTTAGTGTCAAAATTTGAATATTTTTGGGCAGCAATTTTAGGTGCTATTATAGGTTCTTCTGTTATGGTTTGTTGTTTGACCAGGGAACTTAATCCAACAGTGATGGGGCTAATTATTGCAACATTGGTGATTTCATTTGTGATCCCAATAAAATTGAGAAAAAAACGTACAAAGGTGTTGGTTAAACTAATTGGACTAATGGAGAATGGACTTGAACCTATTAAAGAACTAACAGAAAAATCTAATTTAAAATTTAATGATCCTGAAGAATTATTGGCAATGAAAAAACAGTTGGAAACTGACATGCTTCTGCAAGAAAAAATATGCCGTTTGGCGGTGAGCTTGTTGCGAATTAAAGAAAATAGTGGGGTTCGGTTGTATTCTCTTAGAAAGAATATGGGAGACGAAACTGATTATATTTTTTTACTGAATCGGCTGTTTTTTGAAGCAGAGCGGGTAGACAAATACTACATGAATTCGGAGTTTGTGTCGATTATTGTTAAATTTTTGTCGGCATTATTTGAATTTATGGAGGAAAATAAGGACAATAAAATTAAAGTAGGGTAGATAATTGTTCCAAAAGGGACGGAAAAATCAAAATGATTAATCCGTCCCTTTTTTTTATTTTAAAACCAAAAACCCCGCCTAGGTGGCGGGGTTGATTTTGTAAGTTAAAAGGTCTTTTTAACGCTTTGGAGATTGCTTTTGACGGCGAGATTTACCACCAGTACCAACCATTCTTCTTTCTTTGACCCGTGAGTCGACAGTTAATAAACCAGTTGGTTTAATAATTGGTTTATAGCTTTCATTGATTTTAACTAGAGCTCGACAAAGAGCTAAACTGAGAGCCTCAACTTGACCGCCTTTGCCACCACCAATTAATCTGGCCTCAAAGTGGTATTTACCAACATTATCGGTGATTAAAAAAGGTCTGTCGTAAGCGATTTTAGCCGTTTTACTGGGAAAATATTTTTCAATGGCAATTTTATTAACAAGAGAATCACCTTTGCCGGAAAAAAGTTTAACTGTAGCAACAGCAGCTTTTCTTCTGCCGATTGCATATGTGTAAGTGTTTGAAGTAGTTTTTTTGGTTGCCATAATTTTATTTTGTAAATTTTTCAGCGTATTTGTGGTCAGCACCAACAAAAATTTTTAAACGAGTCATTCTGACGTCTCTTAATTTATTTTTTGGCAACATACCATAAACACCATGTTCAATAACTTTTCGAGGATCTTTTCTCATAAGTTCACCGAGAGTTAGTTCTTTTAAATGACCAGACCAAGCAGTGTGGTGGTAATAAATTTTTTGTTTTAATTTACGACCAGTGGTTTGAACTTCGGCGGCATTAATAACAACAACATAATCACCATCATCTCGATGATAAGAAAAAGTTGGCTTACCTTTACCCATTAAAATTTGAGCAATTTCGGTGCACACACGACCAAGAGTTTTATCTTTGACATCGATTAAATGCCATTCTCTTGTTGTATTGTTACCTTTTAAAACTGTAGTTTTCATTATTTTGACTCCTTTTTGACTGCTTTAACTTTCTTTACTGTTTTTTCTTTTTTAACTTCCTCTTTTACTTCTGGTTTAAAATTGACGGCTTTAACGAAACTGAATTTAACAATTAAAGCATCATCACCATAACGACGTTTGATTTTTTGAATGGTGGTGAAATTTGATTTTTGATCGCCAAAAACTGATTTGAAATTAGCAACAACACGATTAACCCAATGTTGATCTTGAAGAACTTTAAATAATTCTCTTTTGGCGGTTAATTCTTCTTTGGTTATAATGATGTTGGCCAATTTTTCTACCATAGGAAGAACGGCTTTAACCTTAGCTTCGGTGGTTTCGATGGCACCGTGAGTAAACATAGATCTAGTTAAAGATTTAAGTAAAGCTTTTCTTTCGTTGAAATTACGACCTAATTTTTTTCCAGCAATACGATGTTTCATAATTTATTTCCAGCTAAAGCTTCTTTCTTTGAGCCAAGCATCGATAACCTTTAATGATTTTTCGCCAACATTTTTAGCTTTACTGACATCTAATCGACCAGCTTTGATTAAAGCGTCGATGGTTGGATAACCAGCTTTTTTAAGAGCATTGGTAACTCTTAAAGGAAGTTCTATTTCTTCGACAGAAATGTCGCTACCATGAGCAGTAGGTGAAGCTAAAAGAGTAATGACTTCTTCTTCAAATTCTTTAGGATCAGCGATTTGGCTGAAAGAATTAATCAAGTCTTTAGCAGCTAATTTAAGGGCCATAAGAGGTTCAATTGAACCATCGGTCCAGATTTCCATGGTTAATTTATCATAATTTGATTTTTTACCCAAACGAGTTGGCTCAACCATGTAATTAGTTTTAATAACAGGAGTGAAGGCAGCATCGAGAATAATTTCGCCAACAATATCGGTTTTTTGTTCTTTAGCTAAAGTGTAACCAACTCCCCTTTCGATGGTTAAAGACATTTTTAAAGATGATTTATTATCGGAAAGAGTGGCGATAACTTGTTCTGGATTAGCAACTTTGCATAGATCAGAATCAGTAATATCACCAGCAGTAACCACACCAGGACCTTTCTTATCGAGGGTTAAAACGATTGGTTCGTTTTTGGTGTAATTAAATTTAATTTTTTTAAGGTTTAAAGAAACTTCAACCAAATCTTCTTTGACACCCGGAAGAGTGGTAAAAAGATGATTGGCTCCATCGACTCTAATTCTGGTAATAGCAGCACCTGGAACAGTGATCAATAAAACTCGACGTAAACTGTTACCAAGAGTGTGTCCAAAACCACCGACTAATGGGCTAAGTTCGAATTTACCGTATTTATCGTCTGATTTTACGGTTTTGATATTAAATTTGTTTGTTTCGATCATAAAAGCTCCTTTTTTTATTATCTTGAATAATATTCAATTATTAAATTGACATCAATGTCATTGCCGATTTCTTCTCTGATTGGAAGAGAAATGACTTTGACAGTAAAGTTCTTTTTATTTAGATCAAGCCATTTGGGGGCTTTGAAATCGCTTTCCGCAGCAGGGACATTTTCTTTGTAGAAGGAAACAGTCTTTTCGTCAAAACTGATAACATCACCGATTTTGGTTTCATAAGAAGGAATGTCTAACTTCTTACCATTGATTAAAACATGCCCATGGCTAATTAATTGTTTGGAAAGAGAACGGGATAAAACTAAACCAGCCTGATAAAGAACATTGTCTAATCTTCTTTCGAGAAGAATCATTAAATTGTCTCCAACCAAACCTTTTAATCTTTTAGCTTTGAGGTAATAGTTTTTGAATTGAGTTTCTTGAACACCGTAGATTCTTTTAGCTTTTTGTTTGGCACGAAGCTGAATACCATAATCAGTGGGTTTACTACCGCCTTTAGCACCGTGCATACCTGGTTTAACTGCGCCTTTCTTTTCTATTGGGCATTTTGGAGAGTTACAGCGAACTCCTTTTAAGTAAAGTTTGGAACCAGCAGCTCGACAAAGTCGACATTTGGTGTTTAAAGTAATTCTTGACATATTTTTTTAATTAAACTCTTCTTTGTTTTGGAGGTCTTGGACCATTGTGAGGGACTGGAGTGACATCAGAAATCATATCGACATCGAAATCTCTCTTAGTTCGAAGGTATCTAAGAGCAGCGTCTCGACCTGAGCCTGGACCTTTTAAATAAACTGCTAATTTTTTAACACCGTGTTTTTTTGCCTCTTCTAAGGTCTTTTCAATGGCTGTGGTGGCAGCAAATGGAGTTGATTTCCTGGCTCCTTTAAATCCACAGTTTCCAGCACTAGACCAAGCAAGAGCTTTGCCTTTACTGTCAGTAACAGTAACTAAAGTATTGTTAAAAGTTGACTGAATATAGAGTCGACCTTCAGCAATATTTTTAAAAGTTTTCTTTTTATTAGCGGTAGTGCTTTTATTTTTAATATTTTTTTCTGCCATTTTTAAATTAATTATTTATTACTGTTATTACTAGCAGCTTTTTGTTGAGCTTCAATTTTTGCCCAAGCTTCTTTAGTTAATGAGCCAACAGTCTTTTTCTTACCTTTTCTGGTTCGAGAATTAGTTTTAGTTCGTTGACCACGAACAGGAAGACTGACAATGTGACGAATGCCACGATAGGTTCTGATAGCTTTTAAACGATCAATGCTTTCTCTTATTTCTTTTTTAAGATCACCTTCAACTTTAAAGGATTCAAGAGCTTTCATTAGATTAGAAACATCATCGCGAGAAAGATCTTTGATTCTAGTGTTTAAATCAATTTTGGCCTTTTTAGCCAATTCTTTAACATTGGTTCTACCAATACCAAAAAAACGAGTCAAACCTATTTCGGCTCTTTCATGATCTGGAATTTCAACACCAACAATTCTCATATTTTATTTAACCCTGTCTTTGGGTATGTTTTTTAATAGAACAAATAACACGTCGAGCCCCCCGGCGGAGAACTATTTTACAGTTTTTACATCGACATTTAATACTAGATTTTACTTTCATATTAGGAACTTGGATATTTTAACCTATAAAGGCGCAAATATCAAAGAGTAAATTAATTTATATTCGGTAGACAATTCTACCCTTTTCTCCTTCTGGACTAAGGACCAAAGAGACTTTATCTCCAGTCATAACTCGAATATGATGCATTCGAAGTTTTCCGGCTAAATGAGCAATAATTTCATTGCCATCTTCGAGTTTAACTCGAAATAAGGAATTAGGCAAGATTTCAGTTACCTGACCTTTAACGGTTGGTTCTTTCATTAAAAATTATTTTCTAAACTATTAATTTTTTGACAAATATCATTAAAAATTGGTTCGATTGGACGATTGCCATCAGTTCTAAACAAAAGATTTTTGGATTGAAAATAGTCCATTATTAAATCGTTGTTGTCGTTATAGAATTTTTGGCGAGCAGCAATGGCCTGGGGAGTAGAATCGGTGCGATTTGGGTCTTGAAATGAATCACCTAATTTAGCTCGACGGGATTGAATTTCTTCAAAAGTAACATCGAGATGAATAATGAGATCTAATGGTTGATTTTGATCGGATAAAAAATTTTCGATAAATTGACCTTGGGTTAAAATTCGAGGAAAACCATCGATAATAAAATTTTGATAATTAATTTTGGCCAAATTGTTGGTTAAAACAGTAAAGGCAACTTCATCGGGAACTAAATTTCCAGAATCAACGATAGATTTGGCTTTTAAACCAATTTCTGAACCAGCTGCGATTTCATCGCGAAGAAGCTGACCCATCGATAAATGAGTAAGACCATATTTTTGGGCAATCAGTTTGGCTTGGGTGGATTTACCACAGCCTGATGGACCAATTATAAATAAATTTAATGACATAATTTTAATTAATAACTTAATTTGTCGTAATTTTGAGCTTGAACGACATTTTCTAACTTTCGAGTTAATTCAATGATAACTGAAACAACGATAAGAACGCTGGTTCCACCAATAGTAATGGTGGTGATACCGGTAATTTTTTGAACAACAGAAGGAGCAACGGCAATTAATCCCAAGAAAACAGAACCAATAACAATAACTCGATTAATTAGAAATTTGAGACGTTTTTCAGTGGAAATACCGGGGCGAATGCCAGGAATAAAACCACCAGATTTTCTTAGTTCATCAGCAATATCTTTGGGTTTGAAAATGACAGAGGTGTAGAAAAAGGTGAAACCCATAACAAGTAAAAAATAAAAAACCATATAAATATAGCCATCGGTGGCAAAAAGATTACCAATGGCAACAGCAGTGCTGGCAATAAAATGATTGGAAACTTTGCCTAAGAATTGGCCTAATAATGAAGGAACTGTAGCAAGAGAAACAGCAAAAATAATAGGCATGACACCGGCGGTATTAATTTTTATTGGAAGATAGGTTGATTGACCACGTTTAGCATAATTAATAGGAACACGAAGGATGGCTTCTTCAACCAAAACGATACAAAAAACTAGGGCTAGAGCCATGGCGGCCAACATAAAAATATTTAGGGTGTTTTGAGGATCAGAGAAATCGGTGGTGCCCATGGTTTGAAAAAATATAATTGGTAGTCGACAGATGATGCCGGCAAAAATAAGCATAGATATTCCATTGCCAACTCCATAAAGATTGATCATTTCTCCTAGGAAAATCATGATCATGGTGCCAGCTAACATGCTACAAACCATACCAATTACGGTTAAAGGAGAAAAATCGGTAATGATATTTTGAGATTTTAAAATAGTGATCATACCAATGCCGTTGATGATGGCAAAAGGAATGGTGGCAATACGAGTGTATTGATTTATTTTAGCTCGGCCATATTCGCCTTCTTTACGGAGTTCCTCGATTTGAGGAACAACTAGGGCTAGAAGCTGCATCATAACAGAGGCATTGATGTAGGGATTTAAACCTAGAGCGGCAATAGAAAAATTGGCTAAAGTTCCGCCGGAAAAAATGTCTAATAAGGATAAAAGTTGATTTTGAGAAAAGAATTGTTTTAGAAGGACTAGATTAACACCAGGAACTGGAATGTGAGCAATAAGACGAAAAAAAATCAAAAGTAAAATAGTTATGGTAAATTTCTTCCTAAAGATAGGAGTTTTTAGACCATCAACATATAGGAGAAGTGATTTAACTATCAGATTCATTACTCTATATTACCACCCGCTGCAATAATTTTCTTTTTAGCAACTTCGGAAAGAGCAATACCTTTGACGGTTAGAGCCTTGGTGATATCACCAGTGGCCAAAATTTTAAAACCGGCACGTGAATTTTTTAAAGTTAATTTAGCTTTTTTAGAAATTGAAGTTATATCAACAACTTCATTGGCTTTGAACCATTTATCAATTTGAGCTAGGTTAATATTGGTAATATTTTTTCTGTTTAAAAGACGGTGTTTACCTCTTAAAAATGGAAGTCTTTTGATCCATGATTTTTTAATTTTAGTGCCAGCAAAAGTTAGAGCGGTTTTACCTCGAGCGTTGCGACCTTTGGCGCCACGACCGGAAGTGTGACCACCTAGACCAGAACCAATGCCACGACCACAACGTCTGGCTGATTTAGAAGTTGTTTTAGTTAGTTTATTTAAAATTTCCATAGTTATTTTTTGAGGGTTGAAAGAGCTTTTAGAGCAGCCCAAACATTAATAGATTTATTTTTTGAACCAACGATTTTACTAACGATATCTTCAATACCAGCTAATTCGACCACAGCTCGAACTGGACCACCGGCAATTAGACCGCTTCCTTTTTTACCTGGTCGAATCATAACAACAGCACCTTTGAACTTTAGAGTTACAGCACCAGAAATAGTACCATTAATAATGGGAACATTAATTAAACTTTTTTGAGCTTTTTTGATACCTTTTTGAATGGCATCGGCAACTGATTTAGCTTTACCTAAACCAACACCAACTCGATTTTTTTTGTCGCCAGAAACAACCAAAGCAGTGAAATGAATTTGATTTCCACCTTTGGTCTTTTTAGAAACTCTTTTTATTTGAACAACTTTGTCGGTGAATTCACTGACTGGTTTTTCGTATTTTTGATATCTTTGATTATTATCCATAAATTAAAAGTTTAAACCTTTAGAACGAGCTCCATCGGCAAGAGCTTTAACGCGACCATGGTAACGATAAAGTCCACGATCAAATCTAACTTTAGAAATATTTTTTTCGAGAGCCATGGTGGCAAGTTGTTCACCAACAGCAGTAGCTTTTTCGGTTTTAGTGCCTTTGTCTAATTTTAATGATTTAGTAGAAGCTGAAACTAAAGTTCGGCCGTGCTTATCATCAATGATTTGAGCCCAGAGATGTTGATTACTTCTAAAAACAGTTAATCTGGGAACGCCTAAATTTAGAGCTAATTTAGCTCTAACTCGATTTTGTCTTCTTTGTTTTGGGTTGTGTGTAATCATATTATTTTTTAGGCTTTAGCTTTTTTACCAGCTTTAAGTTTAATAAATTCATCAGCATACCTAATACCTTTACCTTTGTAGGGTTCTGGTTTTCTAACTTTGCGAATGTTGCTGGCAACTTGACCGACAACAGTTTTATTGCAACCAGAGACAATAATTTTAGTGTCTTCTGGAACTTGGAAAGTGATACCGACTGGAGCTTCAATGTCGACTGGATGGATATATCCAACGTTGAGTCTAACTTTATTGCCCATTAATAAGGCTTTATAACCAGTACCTTTAATTTCAAGTGTCTTTTCCCATGGTGTAACAACACCTTTTACCATATTGTTGATGTGAGCACGAGTAGTACCATGATTAGATCTGGTTTTTTTATCTTCAGAAACACGAGTAACAAAAACTTGATTGTCTTTGACTTCGACGTTAATTTTGGGAGCAACGTTTAATTTTAATTCACCTTTTGGACCAGTAACGGTGACTTCATTGGAATTAATAACGACGGTAACTCCGGTTGGGATGTCTATTAATTGTTTACCTATTCTTGACATAATGGTTTACCAGATTTCGGCAATAATTTCTCCACCAAGACCTTTGACTTTAGCCTCTTTTTGAGACATAACACCACTGGAGGTGGAAACAATGATTAATGATTTTGGGTTTTTACCCCAAGGAAGAGAAGAATTTTTTTCGTAGATACGACGTCCAGGTTTAGAAAACAAACGAACATCGTTAACACGGGGTTCATTATTATCATAAGCCAACTTGATAGTCATTTCTTTTTTGACATCGCCACTAACAGAAAAATCAGCTATATACTTAGTTTTCTTTAAAAGTTCGGCAATAGCGACACAAAAATTAGAAGCTGGAGCCAAAATAGTTTTTCGGCCAGCTTTGTAGCCATTTTTAATTCTAATTATAAAATCGATTGATGTTGATTGATGCATATTTTTATTACCAACTAGCCTTTTTAACGCCAGGAAGCATTCCAGCATGAGCTAATTTGCGAAAGCAAAGTCGGCAAATGCCAAATAAACGAATAAAACCATGAGGTCGACCACAAATGTGACATCGATTATGATGTCGACAGCTATATTTTAATTTTTTATCTTCTCTGACAATTTTTGCTTTAGTAGCCATATATTATTTTAATTTTTCTTAAAAGGAAAACCTAGGGCTGATAATAACATTTTTGCTTCCTCTTTTGAAGAGGCATTAATATTCATAGTAATCTGCACAGGTCTAATTTTATTAATTTTATCAAGATTGATTTCAGGGAAAAAAGTTTGATCTTTAATGGTCAAATTATAATTACCTTCAGAATCGAAAGCGGTGTCGGGTAGACCTTTAAAATCACGAAGTCGAGGTAAAACTAAATTGAATAATTTTTCAATAAAATCATACATTCGGGCACCTCTGAGGGTAACTTTGAGAGCTAATGGATCATTTTGTCGAAGTTTAAAGGAAGAAACAGCTTTTTTAGCTTTACAAAGCTTAGGCTTTTGGCCAGTAATTGCGACTAATTCTTCGGTGGCAGCAGCTAGAGATTCTTGACTTTCACGAGCATCAGAAACACGATAATTAATGACGACCTTTTTTAATTTTGGCAAAGAAAAAATATTACGATTTTTATCGGTTGCTTTAATTAAATTTTCTTTAATAGTGGTTTCGATAATTGTTTTTAACATAATTATTTTTTAACAACTGGTGAATTTAATATAGATTTACATTTACGGCAAATTCGGGATTTTTCACCTGATTTATCGATTTGATAGGCAACTCGAATAGCTTTTTTACAACTAGGACAAATTACAGCGAGCTTGGAAACAGCTAAGCTTCGTTCTTTTTCAATAATAGAACCAGGTTTGCCTTGGCTAGGTTTAATATGTTTTTTGAATAAATTTAAACCTTGAACAACAACTTTATCTTTTTTTGGCATGGCTTTAACGACCAAACCTTCACGGCCTTTATCTTTTCCGATTAAGACTTTAACTGTATCACCTTTTAAAATTTTCATATTAATAGACCTCCTGTGCCATGGAAGCAATTTTATTGAATCCTAAATCTTTAATTTCACGAGCTATTGGTCCGAAGATTCTGGTACCTCGTGGGTTATTTTGAGAATCAATAATAACACCAGCATTATCGTTGAAGCGAATATAAGAACCATCGGCTCGACCATATTCTTTTTTAGTACGGACAATAACCATTTTAACTTTTTCTTTTTTCTTGACTAAACCGTTTGGAATAGCAGTTTTAACTACGGCTAAAACGATGTCACCAATAGTACCTTTTTTATGAAAATGACCTTTGTAGACATGAACAACCTGAACCGATTTGGCTCCACAATTATCTGCTGGTTTAATAATACTTCTTAATTGGACAGACATAATTATTGAATAGACTTTTTAGTAATGGCTAAAGTGGTAAATCTTTTGAGTTTACTTAAAGGACGAGTTTCTCGAACTTTAACTCTATCCCCTACTTTGGCTGATAAATTGTTTTCAGCGTAAATGTTTTTATGCTTTCTAACAATTTTTTTATAAAGAGGATGTCTGCGAGTATATTCAAGAGAGACGACAATAGTGTTGGTCATTTTATCTGAAATGACGCTACCTTCGAATGTTTTACCATTAGTATTAGTTTTCTTTATCATGTTTCTTTTCTTGAATAAGAGTTGAGATTAGAGCAATCTCGTATTTAATTTTTGAGAAGACTGAAGTGTCTTTTTGGTTACCAGTGGCTGATTTGGCCTTGGCTTCAATAAACTTTTTGCGAAGATCTAAAAGATTTTTAGATAACTCTTCTAAGCTTTTTTGTCTGTAGGAAATTTTATCAGTTTTTTTCATAAAATCTACCCCTATTTTCGATTAACGATTTTGCATTTAACTGGTAATTTAGCTGCGGCTAATTTTAAAGCTTCTTTAGCATCAACTTCTGAAACACCGGAAACTTCAAACATAATTCGACCTGGTCTAATAACAGCAACGTAACCTTTAACATCACCCTTTCCGGCTCCCATGGTGCCAGTACCTTTTTCAGTGAATGGTTTGTCTGGAAAAATTCTGATCCAAATACGACCATTTCTTTTGGTGTGATGAGCAATGGCACGACGAGCAGCTTCTATTTGGTTGGCAGTGATCCAACTACAATCAAGAGACTTGAGACCATATTCACCAAAGGCAACCAAGTTACCCTTAGATAAACCTCTCATTTTACCTCTAAATTGTTTTCTATATTTAGTTTTGCGTGGTTGTAACATATGTTTTTAGCCTAAGCATAGGTAAACTTTAACTCCGATATATCCTGATCGAGTTAACGATGGACATTCGTGATAATCAATGTGAGAACGAAGAGTACTTAGTGGAACAGTACCTTGAGAAAATTTTTCTCGTCGACCGATTTCGGCACCATTAATACGTCCAGAAAGAACAATTTTTATACCTTTAGCACCAGATGAAATGGATTTTTCCATGGCTGATAAAACAACTCGGCGGTATGGCATTCTTTTGGTTAATTGAAAAGCGATTTTTTCAGCAACTAATTTGGCTGAAAGATCGGCATGTTTGAACTCTTCAACTTGAATTTCAACAGCCTGTTTACCACTGGCTTTAAAAAGTAATCTTTGAACTTCTTTTTTAATGATTTCTAATTCTTTACCGCCGCGACCAATAACTAAACCTGGTCTGGAAACGACCAAAATTAATTTAATTTTTTTGACGGATCGTTCGATTCTGATAGAAACGATACCAGCAGAATTGAATTTCTTTTGAAGAAAATCTCGAATTTTTTTATCTTCTAAAAGATAGATGCTGTATTTTTTAGCGTTGGCATACCAAGATGATTGCCATTGAGGGCTGTTTTTAACAGTCTCTAATCTAAAACCAATTGGATTAATTTTTTGACCCATAATTATTTTTGATTACCTTTAACATGTATAACTAGTCGACTGTGTCTTTTTTGAATGAGACCGCGGGCAAATCGAGAACCATGGGCTTTATCCATTCGTTTGATTTTTAGGCCTTCGTCAACCTTAAGGAGATCGAATTTTAATGAATTAGTATCGAGGTTAAAATTATTTTTAGCGTCGGAAATTATGTTTTGAAGAGCTTTAACCATAATACGAGCAGCTTTAGTGTTGGTAAACTTGAGTCTACCTAAAGCTTCTACTGGAGACATTTTTCTGATATTGTCGGCTAAAAGTCTTAATTTTCGAGGTGAAATCATGATGTTTTTATTGAGATATTTAGCAACTTTAGGAGTCGAAACTTCAACCTTGGGAGTTTTAATTACTGGAGCAACTGCCTTGGTTACAGCTTCCTTAACTTTTGAAACCTTAGTTTTAGCGACTTTAGTTTCGACAATTTTAGCTTTAGTAGTAGCTTTTTTAATTTCTTGAGCCATAGTTTACGTTTTTGCAATAACTCTTTTAACAACACGTCCGTGACCTTTGAAAGTTCTGGTGGCAGCGAATTCGCCTAAGCGATGGCCAACCATGTCTTCGGTGACATAGACATTAATAAATTTTTTACCATTGTGGACTTCAAAATTTTTCCCGACGAATTCAGGAGAAATTTGACTTCTTCTGGCCCAAGTTTTTATGGCACCAGTACCGCCCTTAGTTATTTTTTCAAGTAGCTTTTGATCGATATATGGACCTTTTTTAGAACTTCTGGACATATATTACTTCTTTCTTCTTTGAACAATTAATTTATTAGATGCTTTTTTGCGTTTTCGAGTTCTCTTGAAGGCTGGTTTACCCCATGGAGTTTTTGGATGCATACCAATGGATGAACGGCCTTCACCACCACCGTGTGGATGAGAATGAGGATTTTGAGCCACACCTCGAACGGTGGGACGAATACCTCGAAGACGTTTTTGACCAGCTCTGGTTAATTTTTGAGTTGAATGTTCTGAATTACCAACTTGACCAACAGTGGCTTTTGAATCGGAATTAAAAATTCTAATTTCTCCTGAAGGTAATTTAATGGTGGCTTTTTTGCCATCGATACTTTGAATGTAAGCAGCATTTCCAGCACTTTTAACAACTTGAGCACCTTTATTGAGAACAAAAGATAAACAATGAATTGGGACACCAACTGGAATATTTTTAAGAGGTAAACAATTACCTTCTTTAATAGGAGCATTTTCTGAGGAAACGACGATATCTCCAACTTTTAGACCGGTAGGAGCTAAAATGAATGACTTGGCACCATCTTCATAAGATAAAAGAGCAATGTCGGCGGTTCGGCCTGGATCGTATTCAATAGAAATAACTTTAGCTTTAATATCGATTTTATCTCGACGCCAATCAATTTCTCTTAAAAAACGTTTTTGTTCGCCACCACGATGTCGGATGGAAATGTGACCTTGATCATCTCGACCGCTGGTTTTTTTCTTGATAGTTAATAAAGATCTAATTCTGGTCATAATTATTTGGTCTTGATATTTAATAATTCAATCTTGGTATTTTTATCAACGGTAATAATAGCTTTTTTAAGATCTGGTTTTTGGATAGGTAATCTTTTTTTCCAATCAGTTTTCTTTTTACCTTTAACTAGAACAGTGTTGATACTGAGTGGTTTGATACCAAAAACAGTTTCAAAAGAAGATTCTATTTGACCTTTAGTGGCGTCTTTTTTGACCCAAAAGGAATATTTACCTTTTTCCTGTTGAATTAAGGTTTTTTCGGTAAAAACTGGTTTTAAAACTATTAAATTGGTTTTCATTTTTATTTAGCAAAAATATCTAAAGTGTCTTGACTGAGAATCAAAAAATTTTGATTGGAGAGATCGTAGACGTTTAAAGATTTAAGAGACAAAAGTTTGGTTTTAGGGAGATTTCCAAAAGCTCTTTTAACGTTTTGAAGAGTTTGTGGTGTAATTATCCCAACTTTTGAACTTTTTGATAATACTTCATCTGAGGCTTTAAGTCCAGTGAGTAATTTAATTCCTTCTTTGGTTTTTGGAGTTAAATCTTTAAAGGAATCGATAATAATTATTTTTTTATCTTGAGCAAATTTGGTTAAAACAGAATTAACGGCAACAACTTTCATTTTTTTACTTAATTTAAGTTTGTAGTTTTGTTGACCATCTGGACCCATAGCACTACCACCACCAACGAAAATTGGAGCGGTTTTATTGCCGTGGCGAGCACGACCGGTACCTTTTTGAGCCCAAACTTTTTGTCGAGTTCCAGCAACTTCTGATCTGGTTTTAGCCTTAGCGTAGGAACATCTTTGATTAGCTAAATAAACACGAATAGCCTGAGCAATTAATTTTTCAGAAACTTTGGCATCGAAAACTTCCTTTGGTAAGGCAATTTCTCCAACTTTTTCTGCTTTAATATTAAAAATTTGAGTTTTCATAATTAGACTTTGGTGATAGTGATCCAAGAATTGAAATGTCCTGGAAAGGAACCACTAATTAATATTTCATTATTTTCAGGATTTATAGCAACTATTTTTAAATTTTCGACGGTTTTATTAACATTTCCCATATGTCCAGGCATTTTTTTACCACGAACAACTTTTCCTGGGGTTTGAGCGCCGATTGAACCTGGATGTCTGACACGATCAGAAGCGCCTAAAAGAGGTTGTTTTTTGAATCCATGTCTTTTGATAACACCAGCAAATCCACGACCTTTGGAAATACCGGTAATATCAACTTTTTCGCCAACAGTAAAAATAGTATCAATAGAAATATTACTACCAACTTCTGGAATTTGATCGGAGGTAAGGAAGAATTCTTGAAAACCTTTTGGTGTGCTTTCAATTTTTAATTTGTTTAATTTTGAAGAAGTGGATTGGTCGAGTCTTTTTCGTTGACCATAGGCAACTTGAACAGCTTGATAACCATCTTTTTCTTGGTTTTTAACTTGAGTGACAATTAAAGGTTTAGCAACACATTTAGTAACAGCAATTCTTTTGCCGTCTTCGGTGAATATGCTGGTCATTTGACCTTTTTTAACGAGAAATCCTGAAATCATAATTACATTTTAACTTCTATTTCCACTCCTGATGGTAAATCTAAATGTTGAAGACTATCTACAGTTCGAAGACTGGTATTCGAAATATCAATAAGACGCTTGTGGGTGAGAATTTGAAAATGCTCACGGGCGTTTTTATCGGTATGAGGACTAGTTAGAACAACAATGGTTTTTTTCTCAGTTGGTAAAGGAATTGGTCCTTGTACCTGAGCACCAGCGGTAACCACAGTCTCGACGATTTTAATAGCTGCTTCATCGATAATTCGATGATCGAAGGATTTTAATCGGATTCGAATGTGGTTACCTTTGGTCATAAATTTATTTAATAATTTCTGTGATAGCACCGGCACCAACAGTTAAGCCACCTTCACGGATAGCAAATCTTTGGCCTGGTTGCATAGCAACAGGTTTAATTAATTTAATAACAACATTAGTGTTGTCGCCTGGCATGACCATTTCAGTACCTTCTGGTAAGGTCATATCACCGGTTACATCAGTAGTTCTGATGAAAACTTGTGGACGATAACCGCTAAAAATTGGAGTATGACGACCACCCTCTTCTTTTTTGAGTAAAAGAACTTCAGCTTTGAATTCGGTGTGAGGTTGAATTGAACCTGGTTTAGCTAAAACTTGACCCCTTTCGATGTCATTTTTTTCAATACCGCGGAGCAATAAACCGACATTGTCACCAGCTTGACCTTGATCAAGCATTTTGTGGAACATTTCCACACCAGTAACGATGGCTTTTCGAGTATCTCTTAAACCAACGATTTCAATTTCATCATTGACTTTAACTATACCTTTTTCGATTCTACCAGTAGCAACGGTTCCTCGACCTTTGATTGAGAAAACGTCTTCAATTGGCATTAAGAAAGGTTTGTCTAATTCACGGACAGGTTCATCGATATAAGTATCGAGAGCATCCATTAATTTTTTGATAGCTTCAACACCTTCTGGTTCACCATTAAGAGCTTTAAGAGCAGAACCTCGGATAATTGGAGTTTCGTCACCTGGGAAACCATATTTGGTTAATAAGTCACGAACTTCCATTTCGACTAAATCTAAGAATTCAGGATCAGTAACGAGATCACATTTGTTTAAGAAAACGACCAATTTTGGAACGTTGACTTGGTTAGCTAACAAAACGTGTTCACGAGTTTGTGGCATTGGACCATCTGGTGCAGAAACTACAAGAATAGCTCCGTCCATTTGAGCAGCACCGGTAATCATGTTTTTAACATAATCAGCGTGTCCTGGACAATCGATGTGAGCGTAATGTCTTTTTTCAGTTTCGTATTCGATGTGTGAAATAGCAATGGTAACGATTTTAGAAGCGTCACGAACAGTACCACCTTTAGCGATATCGGCGTATGATTTTCCACCACCTTGAATTGCTGAAATAGCTGCGGTTAAAGTGGTCTTACCATGATCGACGTGGCCAATAGTACCGACGTTAACGTGTGGCTTGGTTCTTTTATAAGTATCTGCTGCCATGTTTTTCTCCTTTTTTTTATTGTCTTCTTTAAGACTAAATTAAATTAATAATTTTAGATTAAAATGCTTTTAGATTGTATCAGCTAGGCTAAAGCTTTGCAATACACAAAAAGAAGCAATTTAATGCCTTTTTTTAGAATAAAAATAATCTAAATCGAGTAAATAAAATTTTAACATAAAAAGATTAATAGTTTTGGACAAAAAAAATACCCGGCACAGAGAACTAAATGACACGCTTTCGCATGCATCAGCTCTAAGTCCGGGTTGTTAATATGTTTTCCAGATTATTATTCGTTATCGATAACTTTTTGATATTCATCTGGTTCTAGGTAGAGTATATTCCAGACGGCATCAGGTGTAAGCTTTACTTCTAACGGAGTGAGGTAAGTGGGGGGTTCAAAACTCCAGCTTTTACTTTGATAGATAAAGACGTTGAGATTGGCTCCTTTATTAGGTTTACCATCACACATAACGTCTTCATAGATACGACTGAGAATATTCATTCTCGTAATATTTTTACTTGAAACTACGTAAATGGCAAAAATTTGACTGAGTATACAGACATCACTGTCATATTGACTCAATATTTCCATAAATCCAGGATTCTGTTGGTCAATTCTTTTTAACATTTTTTCGAGATATACAGGAAATTCATTTCCGAGAGTTGCAAATGGTAACATTCTATTATCTCCTTTCTTCCGTTTAGTAAACCCTAGTTTTAAAAGTTCTATTTATACTGATTTTAGCTTAGAAAATTGTATAGATTTCAGTTATTATAGGATAGAAATGATAAAAAGTCAAGTTGTTAGGCATAAAAATACCCCGTCAACACGGGGTATTTAATTTAAATTTTATATTTAATTAACCGTTGGTTTTGGTGGTTAATTTTTCTTGAATTTCACGAGGAACTGGATCGTAACGACATGGTTCCATGTAAAATGATCCTCGACCTTGGGTTAAACTTCGAATAACAGTGGCATAACCACCAATCGATTCGAGAGGGACAAAGGCATGAATAGTGCTAAAACCATGACTATCTTCTGTGCCATTAATTTGACCACGACGACTGGAAAGATCACCGATAACAGTTCCTAAAAACTCAGAAGGGGTGTTAACTTCAAACTTCATAATTGGCTCGATAATTAAAGGTCTAGCAGCAGCAAAAGCGTCTTTAATAGCGTATGCTCCAGCTAATTTGAAAGCCATTTCGGAAGAATCAACTTCGTGGTAGGTTCCATCATAAACAGTAACCTTGATATCCGTGGCTGGAAAGCCAGCAATGATACCTTTTTGAAGGGTTTCTTTAACACCTTTTTCGATGGCAGGGATAAAGTTAGCTGGAATAGCACCGCCTTTGACAGCGTTGACAAATTCATAACCTTCACCTCTTTCTTTTGGTTCGACTTTAATTTTACAGTGACCATATTGACCGTGACCACCGGATTGATGAATATATTTACCTTCACCATCGGCTGGGGCTGAAATAGTTTCGCGATAGGCAACTTGAGGAGCACCAGTCTTGACGTTAACACCGAATTCTCTTTTGAGACGATCAACAATAATTTCGAGATAAAGCTCGCCCATACCGGCGATGATAGTTTGACCTGTCTCTTGGTTGTAACTGACTCTAAAAGTTGGATCTTCAATAGCTAAACGATTGAGAGCAGTTCCCATTTTTTCTTGATCGTCGGCAGTGGCTGGTTCAACTGAAAGGGAAATGACTGGTTCAGAAAATTGAATTGGAGACAAAGAAATAATATTATTTGAATCACAAAGAGTGTCACCTGTAGTGGATTCTTTTAAACCAATACAAGCAACGATTTCACCAGCAAAACCTTCTTCAAGACCTTCTCTTTTATCGGCATGCATTAAAAGTAAACGACCAATGCGTTCACTTTTACCTTTGGTGGTGTTGTAAACTTCAGAACCAGCTTTTAAAGTACCAGAATATACCCTGACATAGGATAAAGTTCCCACATGTGGATCGGATTGAACTTTAAAAAGAAGGGCTGATAATGGCTCAGTCTTTAAAGGTTTTCGATAAATTGGTTCATTGTTTTCTGGATTGTAGCCTTCAATTGGAGGAAGATCTAATGGAGAAGGAAGATAATCAACGATACCATCGAGAATTGGATGGATACCTTTATTTCTCCAAGCAGCACCACAGTAAACTGGGAAAAGTTTTCTATCTATAGTGGCTTTTCTTAGAGTGGCTTTTAATTCTGGAACAGAAATTTCTTCATCATTTAAGAATTTTTCCATTAAAACTTCATCTTCTCCGGCAATTTTTTCGACCATTTCGGCACGAGCCTTGAGAGCTTTATCTTTGTATTCGTCGGTGACGGGTTTTCTGGTAAATTCCATTCCCTCTTCATCTTTATCGTAAACAACCATTTCCATGTTCATTAAATCGATGATACCCATAAAATCATGTTCTTCACCGACCGGAATGACAACAGGAACGATTGGGGCTCTTAGTTTTTCATTAATACTGTCGAGAGTGCCTTGAAAGGAAGCACCGATTTTATCCATTTTGTTAACAAAAGCAATTCGAGGAACACCATATTTATCGGCTTGTCGCCAGACAGTTTCAGATTGTGCCTGAACACCGGCATTTCCATCAAAAATCATGATAGCACCGTCAAGAACACGAAGAGATCGCTCAACTTCAGCGGTAAAATCGACGTGCCCGGGAGTATCAATAATATTTAAACGATAATCTTTCCAAAAAGTAGTCACACAAGCGGATTGAATAGTGATACCACGTTCTTTTTCTTGGACCATAGAATCGGTAGTAGTGGTTCCAGAATCAACAGAACCAATTTTGTGGATTTTTCCGGTGTAAAAAAGAAGACGTTCAGTAGTAGTGGTTTTACCACCGTCGATATGGGCAATAATCCCGATGTTTCGGACTTTATCCATAGTTACATCACGATTTTTAGTAAGTTTAATTTGTTCAGCCATTATTTAATAATAAATGATAATAAAAACTGTTGCACTTCAAGCAACAGCGGATGGACTTATGATACCATAATTTATGCAAAAAAAAGTAGCGATTATTGGCGCAGGGATTGGCGGTTTGACCACAGGATATGAGTTATCAAAAAAAGGATATGTGGTAACTGTTTTTGAAAAAGAGAAAGAAATTGGTGGATTATTGTCGGATTTTGAAATTGAGGGAGAAAAATTGGAAAAAACTTATCACCATATTTTTAAAACCGATAAAGAAGTAATTGCTTTGATTGAAGAATTAGGCCTACAAAGCAAACTTAAGTGGCATAAAAGTTCGATTGGACTTTATTATGATGGGAAAATGTACCCATTTTTAGGTGCAATTGATTTATTGAAATTTGGAGGATTGGGATTGGTTGATAAGTTTAGACTCGGTTTGGTTTATTTATGGCTCAAATTTGATGAGGCTTGGAAAAAATATGAAAACATCACAGCGGCAGATTGGATGGAAAAATGGGCAGGCGAAAAGGCTTATGAAGTAATTTGGAAACCACTTTTAAAAGGAAAGTTCCATGAATATTATCAAAAAGTTTCCATGGCTTGGTTGTGGGCTAGAATTCATACTCGAGGTGGATCGACTAATGAAAAAGGAGAAGAGGTGTTAGGGTGCCTTGACGATGGTTTTATTCAAATTATTAATAAATTAAAAGAAAAAGTAAAAATTATTAATAAAGAAATTGTTAATATTAAAGATTTAGAAAAAAGGTTTGACTTGGTAATTGATACTCGGCCGATTGAGGGGGTTGATTATATTGGAGCAGTGGATTTGGTTTTCTCTTCAAACCAAAGTCTTAGTGAATATTATTGGCACAATATAAATGATTTAAAATCCCCTTTCTTGGCTTTAATCCAGCACACAAATTTGATTAAAGATGGCCGATATAATGGCAAAAATATTTATTATTTGGGAACTTATGTGCCACAAGATCATGAATATTTTAAGATTTCGGATGAAAAAATTGAAAAAGAATGGTTTGATTATTTGAAAAAAATTGAACCGGAATTTGACGAAAACCAGGTTTTAGAGAAAAAGATTTTTAAATTTAAAAATGCCCAACATATAGTCAATTTAAATTATAAAGTTCCAGGTTATAAAGTAAGGGATAATTATTATCAATTGAATTTTGCTCAAATTTATCCAGAAGATAGGGGTATAAATTTTGCTGTAAAAGAGGCAAAAAGGTTGGTAGAAAAGGTTGGTAGAAAAGGTTGGTAGAAATGATTGAAAAAAACTAAGGAGCGACGGTTCCAGTTAATATCCAATTATAAAGAGACACTGGGGAAATCATCATTTGCAGAGCAAGGTCGGGATTGTGTTCGGCCATTAAAAGAGAAGCTTTTAGCCCATAAAGACTTGAAATGACTTCTGTATTTAAGATTGATTTGTCTTTATTTTCCTCTTCTTTTTGAGGTAAAACGAATCGATCTTCAGCAATATGTCCTACTTCATGAAAACAAGTCTGAATGGCTTGAGGTTTGTCTAGAAATGAATTATTAAGAATAATTGCGTCGCCGATAGGTTTAAAATTCATGTTTTCTGAAAAACCTTGTTTTTGAATATCAGAAATAATTTCTGGACTACCTTTATAAATATAAACACGCATACCAACATTACTACTTCCAATCGATTTAGAATAAAGATTACCGTCTTTAGCAACAACCCAATCGCTTCCTTTGGTGTCGTCATTAGCGTCGGCGAAACAAACAGGAATGCCTGTTTTTTCAGAAATAGTTTTGGTAACTTCAGATATTACCTCTCGATTACTTTTACCTTCTGATTGCTTAAAAACTTCTTGAATATCAGGGAAAATATTAAAGTGATCTTCAATTTTTTCAACCGCAACGGCTATTGGTTGATATTCATAGATACCATAAAAATCACAAAATGGAGCTTTGGTCACATTTCCCTCTAAAGCAGCTTTGGGTTGATAACGAACGTTGGTGTTTTTAGAAAAACTTTCATCTAAGGAACTGTAATTTTTATAGTCATAAAGTTGGGTTAAGAACCTATTTAAAACCTGGTGGTCTTTACGATCTGGATTAAGTGTTTCTAGTTGCCTATTTAAAGATTCTTGACGACTGGGTTGAATTTTAGTTTCGATTGGTTGACTAAATTCTCCACTATTTTCCATAGTTTATTTGGTTTTTTATTTCTTCTAAACCTTCAGGGAGGGTTTTGAATTTTAGACCAAGATCAGTGACTTTTTGATTAGAAGTGATTAAGGTTTTTTGCCAGGGGCGAGAACCGACTGGTTGTGATTTAATATATTCTTCTAAACTGGAAGCAGAAATTAGATCCTTATTTAAATTAAAAGCTTTAGCGATTTCTAAACACATTTCATATGGAGAATGGGACGAGGAACCAACCAGATGATAAATTCCAGTATTTTTATTTTCTAGAAAAAAGCCAATAGCAGCGGCAATATCATCAATGAAAGTGTAAGTGCAAATTTGATCAGAAAACATTTTGACTGGTTCGTTATTCTGAAGTTTTGTTAAAACTTTTCGAATGATGTCAACTTTTGGTTCAAATTTGGCACGATATGGGTAAGTGATACGGGAAATGTTGTAGTTGGTGTAACCAGAATCTGTAATTACTTTTTCGCCTAGATATTTAGTTTCGCCATACCATTCGATGGGATTTGGTGTGTCGGTTTCGAGATAAGGGGTAGTTTTAGTGCCATCAAAAACAAAATCGGTGGAAATATAAATTAAATATTGATTGTATTTTTGGGCTAAATTTAAAATACTTCTGGTGCCTTCAACATTGAGTTGATAACAAATTCCATTTTGGTCCCCTCTTTGTTCCCAAGCGGCATTGGTATCAGTAAAAGCGGCCATATGTAAGACGGCAACAGCATCTTCATTTTTTTCGAAAGCGTCAGCTAAACTTTGTTGATCTAGAACATTAACGCCACTGTCGAGAGAAAAATCGACAAATTCAAATTTGTCTTTTAATAGTTCAACAATGCGACTGCCAACTAAACCGGATAGGCCGGTACCGATAATTTTTTTCATAAAATTCAATCCCTCTAAATCTCCCTTTGACAAGGGAGATTTAAAATATTGATAAATTTTTAATTTCGGAAAGAGTGGGCCAGAGTTTGTCTTTTTCAGATAAAATCAAATCGATGTCTAATTTTGGCCAGTCGATTCCAATTTCTGGATCGTTCCATAAAAGACCGCCTTCTGATTCTTTATTATAAAATTCACTGCATTTATATTGAAAATCGGCAACATCGGAAAGAACTAAAAAAGCATGGGCAAAACCTTTGGGAATAAAAAACATTTTTTTGTTTTCTTCGGTTAAAAGCACCGCTTCGTATTGTCCGAAAGTTGGGGAATCTTTACGAATATCAACAGCAACATCTAGAACTTCACCACGAGTGCAACGAACTAGTTTATCTTGAGCAAAAGGTGGTTTTTGAAAATGAAGACCACGTAAAACGCCTTTGGTTGATCTGGAATGATTATCTTGGACAAAAGTAACATTAATCCCATTTTCGATAAAAACTTTTTGATTGTAGCTTTCCATAAAAAAACCACGATCATCGGGAAAAACTGATGGTTCAATAATAACGAGACCCTCGATTTTAGATTTAATAAAATTTGGCATTATTTTTGTTTATTTAATTTTTTATAAAATTCTTCGGCTTCGCGTTTGGTGTCTTGATACCAATCTTGATTGTCAGTGTACCAACTTATGGTTTGTTCTAAGCCTGATTCTAAATCGTATTTTGGTTTCCAACCTAATTGCTGATTAATTTTGTCCCAATTGACAGCATAATTATCGTGAGCTGGACGATCGGCAACATATTCAATGTCTTTTTCGGTTTTCCTCATTATGTCTAGAATGGTTTTAACCAAATCGATATTACTGGTGCCTTTTTTAAGACCACCAATGCAATAAGTTTCACCGATTTTTCCTTTTAATAAAATGGTTTCAATAGCAGAACAATGATCTTCGACATGAAGCCAATCACGGAAATTTAAACCTTTACCATAGACTTTGATTTTTTGACCAGTTAAAAGATTGGTGATTGATCGAGGAATCATTTTTTCGGGATGTTGATAAGGACCATAGTTGTTAGAACAATTGCTGATGGTAATGGGCAAGCCAAAAGTTTTATGGAAAGATCTTACTAAATGGTCGGATGAAGCTTTAGAGGCAGAATAAGGACTAGATGGATCGTAGGGAGTATTTTCGTTAAATTGTTTTTTAGAACCAAAATCGATGGAACCGAAAACCTCATCGGTGGAAATGTGATGAAATCTTTTGACGCCATACTTGGCGGCAGCATTTAATAGAACATAAGTGCCTAAAACATTAGTTTTAATAAAGAGAGATGGGTCGTCGATGGATCGGTCGACGTGAGATTCGGCGGCAAAATGGACAATGGTGTCAATTCCTTGAGCCATAATCTTATCAACTAATTTTTCATCACCGATGTCGCCACGAATAAAACTATAATTAAGATTGCTTTCAATATCAATCATGCTTTTAAAATTGGCAGCATAAGTGACTTTATCGAGATTAATTATCTCATCGTTGGGATGTTTTTGAAGCCAATAACGAATAAAATTAGAACCGATAAAACCTAAACCACCTGTGATTAGAATTTTCATAGTAAACCCATTTTATGCAATCAAGGTGGTTAATGCAAGTTTAGGTTTAATTTATTGACAAAATTGATATTATAGGGTATAATTCTCTGTTCTTTTAAAATCAGGTTTGTTGAATTGATCTGATGAGCGGAAATGTGTCCCTTGTTTACATGGGTCAGATTCCCGTTCATCAAAAGATGAAAATTGGGAGAAAGAAGGGAAAAGAATGAAACTTAATGTAGTACACAATGAATTACCCGAACCATTAAATACCAAAATTTTGGCGGCAAAAAAAGGATTACCAGAGATGAAAATTAAAGAAACTAATCTTGGTGATCCTTTGAACTTTGATAAGGGTGTACAAAAATGGCAAAATGTCAATAAAAACGGTTGGTTTGCCAATCTGACCGGTGCGTTCTTCCAACTGTCAATAATCAAAGTTGTAAGTGCTTTTTCATGGATTCAACCTTTGATTAAGGCAAAAACAGAAGAATTCGAGGATCAAGACGGCAATAAAATTGCAGTCTCTGGTTTAGTCATTAATTTAATTGACGAACTCGATCGAACGATCTTTCGTATGAACAACGAGCCCGGCGCCCAAGCTGAGATAATTGACGGGAAAGAGATTCACCCAAAACTTCAGCCGACAATGCAAACATCTGTTGCAAAAATGGTAGCAGTGCAGGCAGGTGAGGTTGAAAAAGATAAAGGTCTTGCAATACTGCTTGAAATTTTCCAAGAAAAAGGGAGGTCGTTTGATTATTTTGATTGGCAAATAGCTGACTGTTGCCATGATACTAATCGGATTGAAGGATTAGTGGCTTACACTAAACAAATAGTCGATCCGGACGAACTGGAATATATTGCTAAAAAAATCGGTGGTATTATATTGGATTCAGATGAAATCCAAGATATCCAGTATTGTCAACCTGGCCTTTTAAACCCGCACAGTCTGTTTCCAATAGCTACACCATAAATAAAATTCAACAAAATTTGATTGACCCCGAAGGGAATAATTGGTGCGAAAGCATTATTTATTTTCTTGCGGGGTATTTTTTTGGAAAAAATTGACTTTTTTGGTATTATAGGCTATAATTATTCACTAAATTATTAAGTTAAGATTAATTGCTAATTTTAATAAAATAATTTTGGTTCTTTTAAAATCAGATTTGTTGAATTAGTTTGATGAACGGAAATTTGATCCCCTGTCTATGTGGGTCAGATTCCCGTTCATCAAAAGATGAAAATTGGGAGGAAGAAGGGAATAGAATGAATTTAGGAAATGTACCGGAAGGCAAAAAATTAGGCTGGGATTCTTGTGATTTTATTGGCAGTGCGACTGTACTCGACCAAAACGGTAAAAAAATAACAGGACAAGTGGTCTCGATTGAGGAAATCAAATTTATGAAAATGGTTTCACAGTACGGCCAATTGATTTTCGGGTGGAACGGCCAGTATGGCCAATGGGCTTTTAAGGAGAATGGTGGCGCCGTTACGGTTCCTTATGCTATTTCTCCTGGTGGAAAATTGTTTGTGGCCGGCGGCTATGAAAGAAGATTACTGATCAATGACGGTGAATTATTATTTACTCCTCCTGGTGGATTTGCAATTGGAAAAGAAACACCCGAAGATGCGGCCAAAAGGGCAGCTTTGGAGGAAGCCGGAATTTACATTGATACAATGATTGAAGTTGGTGTTGGTACTTGTAATCGTGCTTTTTGGTTGAAGAATACTACTGATAATTGGCCTCAAACATTTTTTGCGCTTCCAGTCGATTGGAAAAGGCTGAAAATGACTGACGGTAAAATCTGCCTCCCTGCCGGAAATAAAACTCCAGAAACCGAAAGATTGTCAAAATTGATTTTTATTCCGGTTATGGAAGCCATAGGAAGTACAGATGGAATCGCTGTTTCGGCTTATGCCAAGGTGGCTGCCGCTTTTGACAGAGGAATTCTTATATAAACACAAATCTGGCTAGTTTGGCCCGGTTGGAATTTGATGATGCGAAAACATTACAATCTTCTCTTAATATTATCTAATTCAACAAAATTGATTGACCCCGAAGGGAATGGTGCATTATGCATTCATTTTTCTTCGGGGTATTTTTTTATATTTTTTCTTATAGGTTGCTTTTTGAGATATAAATGTTATAATTATCTCAATAGGTAGAGCAAGTCGCTCTTTGACAGAAAGGAGGTGAGGAGGAATGAGTAGAAAGACAGAGGTGTGGATTAACAGTACTGAATTTTTGGCTTACTTTTGGTCTTTTGTTACAGTTATACTCATAATTAAATTTTTTGTATTATGTTCACAGTTGGAAGTGTCACTTAAACAATGTTTGACCACACTAACAGGCGGCGGTTTATACTGGTAAATAATAATAAATGCGGCAATTCTGAATAAAACTTAAACACTTTTATTCATTGCAATATATAAACAAAAAAGAGAAAGGAAAGATTTTAATGATGAAAAATGCAGTTTCTACAGAACAAGACAACTTTATCGAAGATGTGTTGGCAAACTTAGAACCAGTTAAAAAGGGGAAAATACTAAACAAATTTGTTATTACTAGACTCAGTGGCCAGGATTATTATGTGGCGTCTAATTTGACAATAAAAATATTGGAAAAAACGATAAACCAGGAACATTTAAAGGATCACGTTTTTTATGTGAATTATATGAAAGAAATTCCTGAACTAGAACCTTTAACTGAAACTGTTTTGTCAGACTTAATGTTTCTGGCCACTCACCAAATCGGATTTTTAATTTCGGGAGTGTATTTTAGTTCAGATGAAGCACTGGCTCATGTATTAAAGGAGATGATGAAATCATCTTTTATTAAAAAGTAATTACCCAACCACTCTACCAGATTAACACCCTTCTAGTTAATTAATTGATTTTTATCAATTAGTTAAAAGGAAGGGTTTTTTTTGGTTTAAAATTATTCTTCTTCAGCTGTTGGAGTGGCGGATTTGGTTGCCGCTTTGGTTACAGTTGGAGTGGCTTTGGTCGAAGCTTTGGTTACGGTTGGAGTGGTTTCTTCTTCATTTTCATCAGTAGAACTGGTTGAAGATGACATAGAACTCAAATCAGTACCAATAACGAAGACAGCATCGTAAGTTGAAGATGATTTAAGATCTTCAGTATAAGTGGCTGGAAAATCGGAACTTAATTTTGATTCAAAATAGGCCGAAGTGCTGGCTGATTTAACTTGAACTGAATTTTCGGTGGCAGTTTCTTTGGCATTGCCAACATTTATGTTTTTAAATCCAAGAGCAACCAATTTGGCTTTAAGAGTGGCAGCTTGACCATTAATTTCGGTGGCGTTTAAAATTTGTATTTTGATATCTTTTTCAATTTCAGCGACGGTTGGCTTTGGTGTGGCTGTGGCGGTTGGGGCAACAGTTGGTTCGGAAGTTTCGCTGGTGCTGGTAGGACTGGCCACTTCGTTAGAATTTTTATTAAAAATAAACCAAGCGCCAATTGAAGCCATAGCGGCGGTAAAAATAAAAACTGCAATTATAGGTAGGATATTTCTTTTTTTGTTTTCCATATTTGTTTGTGAACTAATATTATTTGGTGTACCTATTATATCAGTATTAGTTAAAACTGAACTGGTCATTTCACCTAAAACCGGTAAGGGTAAGTTTGAAGCTTTGGAAAGACTTTGGGCAATTTGAGATTCATTATAAAGTGTTTTATCCATTTGGGTGGTGGTAACAATTTCTAGGTCACGACCTTCGGGAATATAAATCTTTTGAGTGACGTTTGAGAAATAAAAATTGGAATAGTTAATAATTTTTTGAATATCGAGGCTGGGTCCTTTAAGATTGACAGTTAAATAAACAGAATTATCTTTGGAAAGCAGGAGTGTATATTCTTGGTCGTTTAATGGGTAAATTAGGAAAAATTCTTGTTTGTAGATAGAAGAAATAGTATTGGAAATGGCAGTGGAAACGGAAATAAATTTATTAACACCGATACCGATAATATTTAAATTTGTTTTAAGTTGATCTAATTTGGGTTTGTCGTAAATAAAAGCCTGAATAATAGTTTTGTCGGTAGATTGGGTTAATTTATATTCTATAGCATCGGGGTCAATTGGAAAATTGACTAGATTGGTGGCCAAGCCAATAACCTCTTTTTTATCGATATTGTCAATTTTAGAATCGTAAGTGAAAGATTTGGTGAAAACAACATCGTCCGGAACTAATACTGAAATTGAACCAAATTTATTTTGTCTGAAATATAAACTTAACGATTCAAGGTCTTTATCGTTACACTTTTGCCAAAGGTTTAAATCAAAACTAAGGGTGTTGTTTTCTTTACGATCGATGTAAAGTTCAACAGTTTTGGCTTTTGGCCAAAGGATGATTTTTGGTTTGGAAAATAATGACATAAATAAGTATAACAAAAAACCCGCCGGGAGGGGCGGGTTTTGAGAAATTCAAAAAATTACCAACGGAGATGGGCAAAGGCTTTGTTAGCATCAGCCATTTTTTCGACTTCGACTCTTTTACTGACGGCAGCGCCTTCGTTATTAAGAGCAGATAAAAGTTCGGCAACTAATTTTTCGGCAAAGGTGTGGTATTGTTTATTAGCCTTGGCACGAGCGGCTTTGATGAGCCATCGAAGAGCTAATGAATTTTGACGATTGCCACGAACTGGAGTTGGAACCTGATAAACAGCTCCACCAATTCGACGAGGTCTGACTTCTATTTTTGGCCTAATGTTTTCTAAGGCTCGGTCGAGAACATCTAAAACTTCTTCTTTTGGAAATTCTTTTTTAATTAAATCAAGAGCAGCATAAACCTGCTTTTCGGCTGCGGTTCTTTTACCATCTTTCATACAGGCATTAATTATCTTACTGACGGTAATATTGCTGTAGATAGTATCTGGTAGTACTTCTCTGGTTTTGTTGTTTCCTTTTCTGGACATATATTTTTTATAAAGTTATAAATTAAGCGGTTTTTGCGGCAGCTTTTTTAGCACCGTATTTACTACGAGATTGCATGCGGCCAGCAACAGCACCAGCATCGTATTTACCACGAATGATACGATAACGGACACCTGGTAAATCTCTAACTCTACCACCTTTAATACTAACGATACTGTGTTCGGCTAAATTATGACCGATGCCAGGAATATAGGCGGTAACTGAGGCACGATTACTAAGTTTTACCTTAGCAATTTTTCGTAAAGCCGAATGTGGTTTTTTCGGAGTCATGGTTTTAACAGAAACAACCACACCCTTTTTAATTGGGTTTATATTTAGTGTTGGTCGATTATTAATGGTATTGAAACCGTTACGAAGAGCAACAGTTCTGAGTTTTTGAACTCTCTTTTTTCGACCACTTTTGATTAATTGATTAAATGTTGGCATATTTTTATATTTTTTGATTTTTACTGACGGGTATCAATCGTCCGATAATAACATTTTCTTTGAGACCAATCAAGTTATCGACTTCGGCAATTAAGGAAGATTCGGTTAAAACACTGGTGGTTTGTTGAAATGAAGCAGCAGATAACCAAGAACCAGTGGTTAAGGCAGAATTAATTAAACCGAGTAAAACTTTTTTACCAACGGCTGGTTTACCATTGTTGGCTTTGGCTTTGTCGTTAGCGGCGCGGAGAACAGCGGCAGTAACGGTTTGACCATAAAGGAAAGTAGTGTCGCCTGGGTCTTCAATCTTGATTTTGTCACTCATTTCTTTAACCATAACTTCCAAATGTTTATCATGAATACCAATTCCTTGAGATTCATACACACCTTGGATGCTGTTGATTAAATATTTTTGAGCAGCCTCGATACCTTTGACGTCCATGACTTCGCGAACATCAAGAGAACCAGAACAAAGTTGTGTTCCTTGAGCGACTAAGTCACCATCGGCAACGAGAAGAGTGACATTTAAAGGCAAAACGTAATTGATGGTTTTAGTGTTTTTATCTTCATCTTTACCGGTAAGTTTAATTTCATAACCATCAATGGTTTCTTTTACTTTTAATTTACCGCTGATTTCAGCTAGAGGTGAAGGTAATTTTGGCATTCTGATTTCAAATAACTCTTGAACACGAGGTAGACCCTGGGTAACGTCGACACCGACAACACCTCCGGTGTGTTTGGTTCGAAGAGTTAACTGAGTTCCTGGTTCACCAATGGATTGAGCAGCAATGACACCAACTGGAACACCAACTCGAACTAGTTTTCGAGTGGAAAGATCCCAACCATAACATTTTTGACATAAACCGGTTTCAGCATGACAAGTTAATGGAGATCTAATATCGACAGTGGCAATTTCATTTTTCTCGATTAAGGTAACTTCGTCATTATTTAGTAAAGTCCCCTTTTCGATCAAAACTTTTTTAGTTTTTGGATCAATAACATCATTAGCTAAAATTCTGCCTAAAATTCGGCGAGAAAAATATCTTTCTCGACCTTTTTCATTAGAATCGATAGTGATAAATTGATCGGTGCCACAGTCATCAGTTTTAATGATGGCAATATGAGCAGCATCAACAAGACGACGAGTTAAATAACCAGCATCGGCAGTTTTTAAAGCAGTGTCGGCCAAACCTTTTCTGGTTCCGCGAGCACCGGTTACGTATTCAAAAACTGAAAGACCTTCTCGGAAATTGGATTTGGTAGGAAGTTGGACAATTTTTCCAGTTGGATCGACCATTAAACCTCTCATACCAGAAAGCTGTTTGATTTGATCTTTAGATGCACGTTTAATACCAGCGGCAGAAATAATACGAATTGGAGAATCGATGTCGAGAGTGGCCCAAGTTTGTTCAGCAATTTCTTGAGTTTTCTCCATCCAAATGGCTTGAGAAAGACGTTGTTTTTCATCATTACTGATTAAACCATTTTTGTAGTTTTCTTCGATTTCTTCAACTTGTCGATTGGCTTCATGAATCAACTTTTCTTTGCCTGGTAAATTACCACAATCAGCCATTGATAAAGAAAGACCGGAAAGGGTAAAACCTTTGAAACCAATATCTTTAAGTGAATCGATTAATTTAACAGTTTTTAGACGACCAGCAATTTCAAGTGATTTAACAATTAAATCATTAACTGATTTACTCCCTGCCATGGCTTCGTTTAAGAATGGGAATTCTTTTGGAAGAATTTGATTGAACCAAATACGACCATAAGTGGTTTTAGTTAAATTACCATTAATTTTGACAACTAACAATTCTCTTAATCCGATTTTCTTGGATTCATAGGCTAATTCAACTTCAGCTTCGTCAGCAAAAATTGATAAACCTTCGAAACTTTCGGTCTTCTCTTTTTCCAAATCTTGAGATTGAACTGAAGTGATGTAATAACAACCTACAGCCATTTCTTGAGTTGGAACAGAAACTGGGTTACCGTCGGATGGTTTTAATAAATTGTGGGATGGCAACATTAATCTTTTAGCTTCTTTTTGAGAGGCAATAGATAATGGTAAATGAACACCCATTTGATCTCCATCAAAGTCAGCATTGAAGGCTTTACAAACACATGGATGTAAACGAATGGCTAAACCATCGACCAAAGTTGGTTTAAAAGCTTGAATTGAAAGTTTATGTAAAGTTGGAGCACGATTTAATAAGACATAGCTATCTTTAGTAACTTGTTCCAAAATGTCATAAACCTCGTTAACACGATGATCAATTAAGTTTTTAGCACTCTTGATGTTTGGAGCAATGCCAGTGGCCATAAGTTCACGAAGAACAAAAGGTCGATACATTTCAAGAGCGATTTCTTTTGGAAGACCGACTTGATTTAATTTTAATTCTGGACCGACAACGATAACTGAACGACCGGAATAATCGACACGCTTACCAAGTAAGTTGCGTCGGAAACGACCTTTCTTTCCGCGTAAAAGATCAGAGAGAGATCGAGGAACGCGCTTAGTGCTTTTTCTTTTATTTTTAGAACTCTTTTGAGCGTCAATTAAAATATCAACTGATTCTTGGAGCATTCTTTTTTCATTTCGCAAAATGATTTCTGGAGCACCAAGTTTTAATAATTTTTTAAGACGATTATTTCGGTTGATTAAACGACGATATAGATCGTTTAAATCGGAAGTGGCAAAGCGACCACCAGTTAGTTGAACCATTGGACGTAAATCCGGTGGGATAACTGGAACTTGGGTAAGAACTGTCCATTCTGGATTAATTTTGTTTTCAATCATGCCGTTTAAAATACGGATTTTGTACATGATTTTCTTTTTCTTTAATTTAGAACTGGTTTTATTTAATTCTTTTTTGAGGTTTTTAACAGTTTCGACCATGTCGATTTGTTTTAAAACTTCATAAAGAGCTTCGGCACCCATTTTAGCAGTAAAGAAAATATCTGCCTTAAATTGGGATAAATAGAAACTTTCTTCATCAGAAACGGTGGTTAAAACTTGAAGACTTTGAATTTTTTCTTCCAAATATTTCATTAGGCCTTCAATACGATTTTTTTCAGATAGAGCTTTATTTTCAAGTTTCTGAATATCTTGTTTTAATTTGATATCACGTTCCTCTTGAGCAATGAAAAGTTGATCTTTGTTTTTAATTTTAGCTTTAAGTTCTTTTTTCTCTTTTTCAGTTTCTTCAGTTTTTTTATCAATGGCAGTTTTAGTGTCTACATTGATTTGATCAATCCTTTTAGTGGAATAATTGGTCAAATTTTCTAAAGCTTCTTTTCTTTTGGAATCGTCAACTGAAGTGACTAAATATTTAGTGAAATAAACAACCGATTCAAGATCTTTTTGAGGAACATCTAGAATAACACCAATTGGTGATGGAGTGTTTCTGAGATACCAAAGATGAGTGACAGGAGCCGCCAAAGTGATATGCCCCATTCTTTCACGACGGATTTTGGAAGTAGTGACTTCAACGCCACAACGATCACAAATTACGCCCTTAAATCGGATTTTTTTATATTTACCACAGTAACATTCATAGTCTCGGCTTGGTCCAAATATTTTTTCACAAAAAAGACCATCTTTTTCTGGACGCCAACTTCGATAATTAATAGTTTCTGGCTTAATAACTTCACCAGTGGACCAAGATAAAATTTCTTCCGGAGAAGCTAATTTAATTTGAAGTCCCGAAAAATCGATCATACTTTTAAATTTAAACATTATTGTTCCTCCTTTATTTCATCATCTAATTTTGCCGAATCATCGGCAATTGTTAAGCCTTCTAATTCATCTTCAATTGTTCCCCTAACTTCGGTTTGAATTTCTTCAGGAACAATTTCGACAGGGCTAGTTTCATTAATACTGGCGATTTCACCTTCAAATATTTCACCGGTTTCTTTGACACCGACTGGAGAAATATCGAGAGCTAAACCTGCTAACTCTTTGGTTAAAACCTTAAAAGATTCTGGAATGGCTGGTTCAGGAATTGGTTGACCTTTGATAATTGATTGGAAGGCGTGGGTTCGGCCTTCGATGTCATCAGATTTAAGAGTCAACATTTCTTGAAGGGTGTGAGCAGCACGATGTGCTTCGAGAGCCCAGACTTCCATTTCTCCGAGTCGCTGACCTCCCATTCTGGCTTTACCACCAAGTGGTTGTTGGGTGACTAAAGAGTATGGGCCAGTAGAACGAGCATGGACTTTGTCGTCGACCATGTGAACAAGTTTGATGATGTAACCAACACCAACAACTGATTCTTGATCGTAAGCTTCACCAGTTCGACCATCGTAAAGTTGAGTTTTAAGAGTGGCAGAAAGACCAGCTCTTTTGAGTTCTTCACCGATTTCTTCTTCTGAATATTTTTCAAAAACTGGAACAGCATATTTTTTACCAAGTTTGTAACCGGCATAACCTAGGGCAACTTCTAGGATCTGACCTAAATTCATACGAGCAACAACAGAAAGTGGTGACATGACTAAATCAACTGGGGTACCATCGGCAAGACGAGGCATGTCGTATTGTGGCATTATTCTACAAATACAACCTTTATTTCCGTGTCTTCCGGCAATTTTATCACCTTCTTGAATTCGACGAATTTGAGCAACATAAACTTTAACGATCTTATTAACGCCTGGATCTAATTCATCACCATTGTCTTTGTCTAGAATATCGACTTTGATAACCACACCACCTTCACCATTGGCAACACGAAGAGAAGTATCTTTAACTTCACGAGCTTTTTCACCAAAGATTGCGCGTAAAAGTCTTTCTTCTGCGGATAATTCTTTTTCTCCGCGAGGTTCAACTTTACCAACTAAGATGTCGTTTGGACCAACAGTGGCACCGATCATAACGATACCATCTTCGGTTAATTTAGCTAATTCATTTTCAGAAACATTAGGAATATCTTTGGTTAATTCCTCTGAACCCAATTTAGTTTCAACAACTTGAGCTGAATATTCATAAATTTGGATGTTGGTTAAAACATCATCTTTTACTAAACGATCAGAAATTAAAAATGAATCTTCATAAGATAAACCATCGATAGAAGCATAAGCAACTAAAAGATTTCTACCGATTGATAATTCACCGCCATCGGTTGATGGTCCATCGATCAATAAATCTCCTTCTTTAACAACGTCACCAATACCAACAACAGCTTTTTGGTTGTAACAAGTACCATATGGTGAGGTTCTTAAGAATTTGGTTAAATGATAAGTTTCGGTTTTACCGTCTTCACTGATCTCACTGGCTTCACATCCTGGTTCGGTGGCTTTTTTATCGAGAGCAATAACGATTTTACTGCCATCAACAAAAGTAACTTTACCCGAATGTTTGGCTAAAACTGTTCTTCTCATAGAAGTAGTAACAGTAGCTTCCATGCCAGTACCAACATAAGGAGATTCTGGAGCAATTAAAGGAACAGCTTGGGTCTGCATATGGGAACCCATAAGAGCACGGGTAGCATCATCATGATCAACGAAAGGAATAAGTGATGCAGAAGCACCAACGATTTGATTTGGAACTAAGTCGACATATTCAACTTGTTCGATTGGACCTTCAATAAATTCGCCTTGATAACGAATTGGTACCCATTCTTGTTTGGTGACAAAATTGTCATCGAATTTAATATCTAAATGAGTAATTTTCTTTTCGTACTCATCTTCAGCATCGAGATAGATAAAATCTTTTGAAAAAGTAAAACCACCTTTAGTTTTTTCTAATTTTCTGAAAGGTGCTTCTAGAAAACCATATTTGTTAATTTGAGAATAAAGAGCAAGATAAGTGACCAAACCAATGTTTGGACCTTCTGGAGAACGAACAGTACAAATACGACCATATTGAGAGCTGTGAACGTCGCGGATTGAGAAAGCGGCACGTTCTCTGGTTAAACCACCAACACCAACAACTGTGACTCTTCGTAAAAGATCTAATTCAGATAATGGATTGGTTTGATCCAAAATAGCAGAAAGTTGATTTGATCGGAAGAAAGTGTTGAGAGCAGAGATTAATGGTTGAGGATTGATCATTTGGGAAGGAGCTGGTTTTTCTTTGGTGGAAATTAAACTCATTCTTTCTTTAACCATTCTTTCAAATCTAGCTAAAGCTGGACGAATAGCAATTTGGGAAACGATTTCACCACAACGTCGGAGACGACGATTGGCAAGACTATCGATGTCGTCAAGACGAGTAACTTCACCTTTTTGAAGTTGAACTAAATATTTGACAGTGGCAACTAAATCTTCTTTTCTTAAAACCCAATTTTCTTTATCGTTATCATCGAATTTGAAACCAAATTTTTTATTGACTTTATAACGACCAACATTACCTAATTCATAAGTTCTAATATCAAAAAATCTTTCATGGAAAAATTTTTGAGCATTTTCAAGAACAACTGGTTCGCCTGGTCGAAGCTTTCGGTAAAACTCTAAAATGGCTTCATCGGGGGTTTTGGAAATATCAGCTTTGATGGTGCTGGAAATAAAATCACCGAATTCAGCAATTAATTGTTTATCGCCCATTTGGCAAGCGGCTCGTAGGAAAATAGTGGCTGGAAATTTCTTTTTTCGATCGATTCTGGCAAAAACTACATCTTTTTTACCAACAAAAAATTCGAGCCAAGAACCACGGGATGGTCTAATTTCAGCACTGTAGAGAGTTTTACCAGTGGCAGCATCGGTTTCACCAGTGAAATAAACACCTGGAGATCGGACTAATTGATTAATGACTCCTCTTTCAATACCGTTGATAATAAAAGTACCTTCATCGGTCATGGTGGGAAGGTTTAAAAAGAAAACATCTTCTTCGCGAACATTACCGGTTCTTTTATTGCTTAATTTGGCTTTAACACGGACAGGGATGGTGTAATTTAATCCTTTTCTTTTGGCAAGATCTGGAGAAATTGTGATTGGATCGTAGGTCAAATCACCGAGTTCTAGCTCCCAGTTATTACCGGTATAGTCGCTGATTGGTGAAATTGATTGAACGGTTTCA
>Ga0074198_1000314_pt1 | contig 58156 bp, 60 predicted proteins | sample EPASupsiteSAE323_FD_64527 | JGI IMG/M metagenome (GOLD analysis project Ga0074198, IMG submission 64527) | Bioremediated contaminated groundwater from EPA Superfund site, New Mexico - Sample SAE3-23 | ecosystem: Environmental > Aquatic > Deep subsurface > Groundwater > Contaminated ... | reverse complement strand
ATGGAAAGCGGAGGAAACCACGGCAACCTGATGAACATCCGGGCGCACGCGTTCCACGCGCGCAACACCGCGCTCCAGAAGGCCGCTGCCGAGCTTCTTGCGGCATCGTATGAATACCAGGGCGCGCTCTGCGCGGCATATTTGTTTGCAGAGGTAACGGGCGAGTAGAAGGAAAAAAAGAGTATAGAGAGACACGCAAGAGGGGACTGTTGCAAATGGCTGAAAAAAGAGTGCAGGTTAATGACGGCGGCGGGATGGGAACCGGCGAAATCACTCCCGGTACGGGCTATGACTACGAGCTTGGCGGAGCGCCCAAAAAGAAGGAGAAAGAGTCCAAGACGCACATCTCGTTTGCAATAGGAAGCAACGTCACGGTGAAACGGACTGGGAAGAAGATTCCAGTAGTCACCGAGCTTGGAGGCAAGCAGTTCAACATCGAGGACGGCGACCGTGTAGAGACAGGGGAAGGCTCGTACGTAATCGGCCTTTCGGATGTCCCTAACATGAGCGGGAACAACCCCACCACAAGCATCAGCCTGTTCCCAAACAGCGCGGTCGAGCTTTCAACAAGGCACACCGCATCCAAGAGCATAGAGGGCGGCTTTGACGTCATCACCAAAGTCAAGTTCATCCAGGGGATGATTTCGTTCGGCGGGCCTGCTGAGTTCGAGTTCAAGACCAGCGTGCCGCTCAAAGTGTCGCCGGTTATGAAGAACAGCGCGATGTCGTTCAACGCCGAGATGCGCAGCGACGGCGCAATAGCGTTCTTTATGGCAATGGCGGAAATCGAGAACACAAAGACCAAGGCGAAGGCCGCGCTCTTTGCAAAGGAAACCATCGTCATCCCGGACGGGCTTTACTGCCTGCCTTCAGTCGAGCCGAGGTACGAGGAAGCGTTCAAGGTGTTCCAGCTGGGGATGCAGGTGCAGGCCGGCGCGATGGGAAAAAAGGCGCTTGCAACTCCCGGACCTAGCGTGGACGACTTCAAGAAGGAGATGCAGGGAAGCATAGCTGCTAATGTGGCGCGGATGAGAAAGGAGCTTGCCGAGAACGAGGACCTGCCGCGAGAGGTCATCGCGGATTACAAGAAGCAGATTGCAGACTACGAGCAGGGCAAGGGCGTCTCGCAGGCTTTTGCGGTAAAAGACGAGGCGCGTGAGCGGGACGTGATGGAAAAGAGGAAGCAGGCGGCGCAAAAGGCCGTTTCGGATGGCGAGGCCGCGTTCTCAAAGCTTGCAAGCCTCCGGCTGCCTTCGCCGCAGAAGCTGGACGACAAATATTTGGTCACGCAGGACAAGTCCGAGCGCCGCACCATGAGCATGGATGACTACGTGCGCAACGCCTGGGACAAGTCTGCAAAGATTAATGAGCTTGACGGCCTGATGCGCCAGGGCAAGATTTCAAAGGCGGAATTCGCTTCGAAGAAGAAGGCGCTTGAGGACGAGATTACCGCTCCGATCAGAAAGCAGATGGAGCACAATGCAAAAGCAGGGAAGGAGGGGGAACCGATGGTTGACGCACTGTTGGCAAAGACAAAGATTGGGAAGACCGTGCAGTACGGCAACATCAGCATTGCAGTCCGCGATGCTGAGAAGGGGCCGGAATTCACGACGCGCAAAGCGCCGGCAGGAAGCGTGTTCGTGGTCGTAAGCGTGAGGCTTGAGAACAACAAGAGCGCATCAACGGCATACATCGTTCCTGACGAGGAGATGTGGCTGAATTACGGCGCTGGCGAGCCAATCAAGCCGGAGAACTACAAGTTCGAGACCGCGCTTGACAAAGCAAAGCCAACAGAAGGCTACGTCTACTACATAGTGCCAAAGGACGCCAAGAAGTTCAGCTTTTTGCTTGGCAAGAGGACGCTTACAAAGATTCCGGTTGATTTTAGCGTCTAGTCCTAAACTGCTGAAAAAAATTATTTCAGCTTCCCGCCGCATCCAGTGCAAAAGCCAGTGCCAACCGGGTATTCGACGTTGCACTTCTTGCAAGTGACCATCAACGCAGTACCGCATCCTCCGCAGAACTTCGGCCTCGGGTCGGGGATTTGCTTCTTGCACTTGGGACAATTATTAGTCGGTGCTTGGGAGCCACCCTTGTTGAGCACGCCGCCAGCGCCCTTGACTACGGTATCGGTGATGGCCTGGCCTGCCTTCCATTCCAGGTCGCTCTGCACTTTGCCTACGATTCCGTCAAGAATGCCCATATGCTCACCATAAACTGGTTCGGCGGCGGGGTTTAAGTTAATTGCTTTTTTGGCCCGGCGCGATTATAATCCAGTTACGCACAGTATGTTTCAGGTGAATGCGCATGGAGACCGGTTGCTGCCCCAAGTCCGACCCCAAGCTGTGGGACGGAAAGCGTCTTGTCTGCAAAAACAAGCCGTTCGCCAAGGAAAGCGCATTCACGCGGTTCATCACGCCAATCAACTTCGGCGCGGTAACCTCCAAAGTCTACGGCAAGGTGCAGGCATCACTATGGCAAACCCCAACGCCCCTGTAGGGGAAAGAGTCAAAGCGACAATCCAGAGTCGCTTGGGCGGGACGCTCTCTCCGGACAGGAGCACGCGCGCGGCCCAGATGCGAATATTGGGCGCGCTGCTGGATGGCAAAGCGGTGATAGGCTATCACGAAGACATGGAAAACCGGCCTGCCGAACTTGGCAACTCGATTACCAACAGGGGTTTCATACCAGCACCGCAGGGTTCCCGCACGCCCAAGGGGGCTGAAACCCACCTGCCTGTCTTCACCGACGAAGCGATGGCCCTGTGCGACATGAAAATACTAAAGCACCACATAATCAAGGACGGCCCCCTTGCTCGGGCCCACGTATACCGGATCCACCCGCGCCGCATCAACCATGTCAAGTACCTCTTGGGTAGGTACGACAACAAGGCAGTGATGGTCGACCGCATGCGGTCCGAAGGAATCCTGTCAGAGGACAAGGAGTACCGCGCGATGGAAATAAGGATACTGAAGGCGCTGCTGGACAACAAGGTTGTGATAAGCTATCCCAAAGACTACGATAAAACGCCCGAGGAACTTGACCGGCCCGGGACAAAGAGGCGCTTCATACAGCACCCCTACGAAAACCGCGAATACCTGCCCGTGCGCCACGGCGAGATTTTCCCGCTCCACACCAGGGAAGTCATCACCAAGACGCTTTTGAAGAAGCACATCCCGGGAGTATACGTCGTATCATTAAAGCCCGAAAAGAAGGCCGAAGTAGAGAAGGCGATTGCGCCATTCAAAAGAAAGCGCTGACTTACGGCAGAGTATCGGATAGTCAACAATTCTTGCTATCCGATATTTGGCGCGTTTGATTTCGTGCCATTTTCAGCCGGTGGGAGCAGATCCCTGAAAGGCGATAATTTAGGGTTAGTAGAACGCGGTTTCTCTTGCCCCAAATTTTAACGGCAAAACGCCCACATACACGCGCATCTTTCTTGTTAAGTAGGAGATAAAATCATCCGGCTTCCGTGCTTTTGTTAAAAGATATTTAGCCTAAGGCCAAGAAAGCTCAACAAGTAGAAAACGCCTGCCAGAATCAGCAGCCAACCCAATGCAAGAGTGATTTTGTTGCCGAAGCGTGAGAAGGCGCCGAGTTTCTTGCCTGCAAAGGGCAGTGCGGGCGAGAAGAAAATCACGGGTATCGCAGTCCCAACCCCGTAAGCAATTGGAAGGAAAAGCCAGTCCTTTGTCGAAAAGACCAGGGGGACGACCCCGCCGAAGAACAGTGCTGCGCTGATTGGGCAAAACACTAGGGCAAGCCCTGCTCCGAGCAGGAACGCGCCCAAAACGCCTTTTTCCAGAAGGAACCGCAGCTTCTCCGAATTAAAAATATCAAAATTAAATTGGATTTTGCCAATGACCACTAAACCTGAAACCAATAATACTGCGGAAAGAAACAGTTCGGAATACGCCTGCAAGGGCAGGGCGATGCCGGCAATAGCGACACCGAACAACGCGGCAAGCGCGGCGACAAAAACATACGTGACCGCCCTGCCTGCGGCGTAGGAAAGCGACAACAACGCCGCACGCTTTCCTGAACCTGCTTTTTTTGAAATGAGGGCAACTGCGGCAACATTGGAGCCGAGCGCACAGGGGCTGATTGACGTTGCAACTCCGATGAAAAGCGAGGCTATGATTGGCGGGCTTGAGACGGACAACTGGCCAAGCAAGGAAACAAAATCCACAAAATCAGCCCAACCGGTTTGAAATCTCGGCCTTCAAATAATCTGAATACGCCGCCTCGTCGCCGGTGTAGTACCACGCCTGCGCAAGCTCCTCAAAATGCTCGCCGGTCGAATTGTAGGTGATTGCGTAAAGCGAGGCGTGGGTTGGAGCGTATTTTACAACAAGCGGGTTTGTGGGGTCGGCTTCCGTGTTGATGTCAAGATACCGCACCCTGCCTTGCTCCACTTCCTCCTTGAAATACTTGTTTGCAGTTGAGTTGGCAAATTTTCCCAAGTTGACGCACGACGTGCATTGCTGGTTGCCGTGGAACTTTATCAGGGTGATATTCGCAGGGGCGAAATTCAAGGAAGGGGTAGGCGACGGCAAGGCAACCGAGGGTGAAGGCGATGCGACCAGGGACGCGTTGGAATCGGGCACCGCCGGATTTGCCGGGACGGCCTGCAGGCTCCTGTCCAAAGCAACGACCGCTCCGAAAAGCAGGAGCACTGCAACTGCTGCAAAAAGATATTCCTTCACCAAAGCACCAGTAATACTTATGATTTCAATGGTTTTTACCTGTTCGTCCAACGCTAAAAAAATATCATGAAAAAAAAGGCCTTGCGGTTTCAGCCCGTTGGAACTGAACCTGAGCCAAAACAGCAATGACTGAAAGTGGCGCGTCCGCTAAAAGGGAGGAGGGTTAGTAAGGGGACCCTCGAAAACCTTGTTGGTTTTCGGGGCGCCGAGGACTGGGAGTCCTCGAGCGACCGTAGGTTAACCCTTGAAAGTGCTCCAACCGGGATTTGAACCCGGGTTATCGGATTGAAAGTCCGACGTCCTTGACCGAGCTAGACTATTGGAGCAAAAAAAGCGTCGATTCTCGGTTACCCTTTTGCGGGTCATCTAATAGTGCATTGATAGGTTTATTTGCGCTTTGGCTTGGCCGATTTGCCAAGGCCAAGCGACTTGGAGAGCGCCTTGAGCACCTTGGAGGCAACCGCTTCCTTTGAGGCCATCTTCCTGCCTGCCATAGCGTCGATTACTGCGGCGCCGTTTTCCTTGCAGATTTTGGCGTACGAAAGGTACTGCGCGCGCACCTGCTTCTGGAATCCGATGTCTTTTTCGTATACGTCCTTTTTGCTTTTCAGGTAGGCGCGGCCCTTTTTCTGAAGGTTCTTTTGGAACGCAATAACGGGGTTGACGTCGATTATGAAAACGGCGTCCGGCTGCGGGAGCAGGGCTTCAAGCCTCATCACCCACTCGATGAACGCGTCCTTCTGCTTCTTGGTGCCCTTGATTCGCGCGGACTGGTAGGCGCAGTTGGATGCGGTGTAGCGGTCCACTATGACGTTGTAGCCTGCGGAGAGGAGCCGCCTGATTTCGCTTGCTCCCTCGTACTTGTCCTTTGCGTAAAGAACGGCCATCTGCTCAGGCGAGGCCTTCTTTTCGCCCCGCAAGTGCTTTGCGATTTGCCTGCCTGTTGCGGAGGTGTAGTTGGGAAAGTGTATGAGCCTGGTCGGCCTCTTGGATTTTTGGAAGAACGTCACCAAAAGCTCGGCCTGGGTTGACTTGCCGCAGCCGTCGATTCCCTCAAAGACTATGAAAAGGGGTTTGCTTGCCATGGAAATATCACGGAGCCGGAGGATTTAACCCCCTGCCACAATCAGTCGGAAAGAGTCAGGTCAACTGCGCGCTTTGCTATCTTGGACACCTGGCGCGAGGAGAAGACGCGCTTTACCGGCATCCATGAGAAGTTGTCGTGCTCGGAGTTGGTTGGACGGAGGTTTGCGTGCGCAAGGTGCTGCGCCTGCACGGTCTTTTGCGGGTCGGAAAGCAGGAACCCGGAGAAGCAGTGGACGTTGAACCTGGTCGCGCGGTCAAAAAAGGACGAGCAGTAGGAAGACGCGTAGTCTGAAGGCGCCAGCCCTGCTTCCTCGAACGCCTCGCGTGCAAGGGCGTTGCGGTACACGTCCAGGCCGCAGTCCGCGCGGACCATGTCGCCTTTTTCGACGATGCCGCCAATCAGGCCAAACTGGCCTCCGAGAAACTTTGCTTCGGGCTTCTTCTTTGCAAGCAGGACGAAGTCGTCCGTGCTTGGGACTATCGAGGACGCGGTCTGGCTTGCTGCGGACTTCTTGTAGAGCGTGAGCACAACCGCCTCGGCAGCGCCTTTTGAGTGGAAGTGTTGCGCAAACGGGATTATCCCGTCTACAAGCCGCGCATTCACTGAAGGCCGCGAGAATGCGGAGCGGATGCGGAAGAGTGTGCGGTGCATGGGGTTTCAGCTAGAGTACGTAGGAAAGCGCGGCTCCCGCAAGCGTTATGGTGAAGTTGTCGTCAAACGGGATGGGCAGCGACTCCACTATTGCAAGGATGAAGCAGAGCAAAAGCGCGGTTGGCCCGAGGAAGAACACGGACACTGCCGAAGCGGTAAAGAAGAACGCGACCGAACCCTCCCAGGTCTTGCGGGGGTTGTAGAAGATGCGGTGGCTTCCCTTGATGCCCACAAGCGTGGAGGCGCCGTCGCCGAAGGCAAAGACCAGGAGCACGACAACTGCGAAGTCAACGGTCTTGGAAAGCGAAAGCGCAAGTATTGCGCCAAGCAAAAACATCAAGGCGCCAATCCCGGGGATTGTGACCTTTCGCTCCATCTTGGACAGGAAGAAGTCTATGACTTTCTCCTCGAAACCGGAGAGCTTCCACTGTATGAGCACCAGTCCCGCTATGAGCGCCACAAATAGCGCGGCAAGTCCGTCGTCGCGGCCGAGGAAGTAAATCCCGCAGGCTATGATTGCGCCGAACGTGATGTGGAACAGCTTGCGGTACAATTCTTTCATTTGCGCATACCTGACTTAGTTTTTACCTGCTGCGTGCGCTGAATCGCTTTTTGGCCGTTCCTGCGCATCGCAAGGACGCGCTTTTTGACGAAGCGCTTCACCTTCCAGTGCGTGCGCCTCTTGATTGCGCCAAAGTAAATGAGGAGCTCCTCGGATATGAAGAACAGAGCTACCCCAAGGCCCGCGCCGGAGGCTACTTGCGCCATCGAGTGCGCGCCCCAGTACGTCCGAGAAAAGCCCACGATTAGCGCGGACGGGAAGAAAAACCAGAACGAAGGAGAGCCAAGAGAGCCTGCCGCGAAGATGAACGCGAAGGCCGAGTGGCCGGACGGCATCCCCGAATCCTCGGGGCAGGAAAGCCAGCCGTCGCAGGGCCGGTCCTCGTTGATGGCGTTCTTTAGGAGCGGGATTGCGGGCGTTGCAAGCAAAAGCGCCAGGAATATCGCCTTCCGGTTGTGGCAGAACAGCAGGGCTGCAAACCCCAGGCAGGCAAGAACCAGGTAAAGGTCCGCGCTCGAGGCGCCTGCAAGAAGGGACATCAAATAAGCACCGGTTTTGACTGCTGACAGTCGCTAGCAATTACTAATCGAGCGGTTTTAATCCCTTGGCAGGCAAAATAAATACCTGCAAAAACCAGCGCAGGCAGCGCTGGCGTATGCGAATGCCGGGGTAGCTCAGCCTGGTTAGAGCGCCAGACTCATAAAGCCTATGGCCCCACTTATGCCTATGAAACGAGGCGAGGGCCGAGGAAATGAAGAGACTTATGGGTGCTTTTGCCAGCAATGATGGCGTTGATGAGACTCTATGAGTTTTGAGCCATCTGGAGGTCGGGAGTTCAAATCGCCCCCTCGGCACTTCTTTTTTCCAATCACACCACCGCAGGTTTAAAAAAAATACCGCGCAAAAATAATCCGAGGACTCCAAGCGTGGAAAAGCAATCGCATCCAAACCTGCCAAAATCCGCGATTCCGCGCGCAACCACCAAGGAAGACAAGGGAACGACTTCTGTTTTTTCCAGGCCAATAGAACCGGATAATTACGTCAAGGACCCCATCCCGGTCAGGCTGCCGTTCAAGGACTGGCTTGACTACAGGAAAGTCCCGGCAGAAAGAAAACCAGTCATCATCCTTCCCCACGTCCACACGATGCAGTCTTTTGATGCGTTCGGCGAGTACGAAGATTATGTAGACACGCTCCACAACTACAGGCTTGGCGGGATGATAGTCACCGATCACAACCACCACGGGTTTTGCGAAGGGGAGCGGAAAGAGCCGTCCGACAAACCGTACTTGATAAACGGCTCCGAAATGATTTGCAGTTACAACGGAAGAACCCAAGGCGACCTGATAGGCGCGTTCCTGAAGGACATGCTCAAGTCAGAATACGGGGACGACTTTGGCAAGATTGCCGACGACATACACCGCAAGGGCGGGCTGGTGATAATACCGCACCCAAACAACGACCGTGTCAGCGGAATAAGGCTGCAAGACCTTACAGAGGATGAGCTGGCGAAAGTGGATTTCATCGAGACGCACAACGCAAGGCATTTCCGTGAAAACGAGCAGTGCAGGAAGAGGCGCGAGATGGTCGTAGGCTTCATCAATGATTACAACAAGACGCACGCGCACAAGATTCGCAACATCGTGGGTACGGACGCCCACGGGACCGAGGAACTAACCAAGGGGCTTCACATGGTCGCATTCGAGCCCCACGTGAACACGCCGGACAAGATGAAGCAGGCGCTCCTGAACGGGGAGTACCACCTCCTTGTCCACAAAAAATTCAAATAAGGGCAGTTATGCCCCCTCGGCACTACTTTCTTTCATAATCTACTGTTCCAGAACCGGATGAAAAATGACTCAAACGCGCAAGGACCGGAAGCAGAAAAGGGCAGTGTTGGCGTTCTTTGAGGAAAAGGACGGCGACTTTCGGTTCATCTTTGAAATAATCGAGCACGATGACAAAGCGGCGCTGAAAATCAAGGTAATCAACGTCGCAGGCGACGAGTTGCGCGTCTGCTACCAGGAAACTTGGACGCAAGAGCAGTTCCCTGCACTCAAAGACACGCTGAACGAGGCAGTTGGAAACAAAAAAGACGGAAATCGCATTGAAATATTCAACCACCAGTTTCCAGTAAAATTTATTTCAGAAGCCCTCGCGGCCCTTGAAAAGAACCTGGCTTTGAAGAAAACCACGCTGAAAGCCCAAGCCGAAGTCAGCACCAGCAAGCGCCTAAGGACCGGAAGCAAATGGACAAAAGAGGAAGTCGCGCAGTTGATTTTGGAGTTTAAGGATGGAAAAACCATCCAGGAGATTGCAGAGCTTCATAAAAGAAAGGAAAACGGCATCCGGTTCCGGCTTGTAAAGCACGGGCTTTTGGAGGACGCAGAAATCCAAAAGCAGCTTGAGAAGGTCTCGCGGATTGGAAAAAGGTGGACCGACGAGGAGGACTGCCAGCTCAAGGAAGAGGTTGCGCAGGGAAAGACCATCCAGGAAATCGCCGAGCTGCACAAAAGAAAGGAACGGGGAATCTGGGTCAGGCTGCTTGAAAAAAAGCTTGTTGGAGAACCTGAAAGCATCAAGGAAAAACAGGGCTGAAAAAAATCAGTTCCTGATGCTGTGCAGCGGAGCCGGAATCATTTCTCCATTGATTGAGAGTTAAAACATTTTCCTCGACGTCATTCTTTCCTGGCCTTGGCGCACCGTTCGTGTATGACGCCAAGCGGTTCCTTGTTAAGGTCTCCAACGGGACGATCCCGGTGGTCATAAACTGAACCGCTTGTATCTATCGTATAATCCACTCCGCTTCCAATACCGTATGAAAGCAGTTCCCGCCACTGGTCCAGCGTGCGGCATACGTGTATTAGCGGGGCGGAGTAAACCCCCTTCTTCTCTATCGGGATGCCCAAGGATTCGACATATTCTTTTGTTGGAGAGTCCTCAGCGTGCAGGGAAAAACCGCCAGGAGTGAATATACGGGGGTCACGCCCATACACCAGCACCCGGAACTGGTGCTTCACGTTGTTGTCTGTCGCAGCCTTGTGAAAATTGGCAACCATCTTGCGCATCTCTGCGACCTTTGCCCTTGACTCGCCACCATAGTATTCTCCGGGCTTGATGCCCGCGTGCATATCGCCTGCGCTCGCCTGAAAAGCAAGAGGAATTGAAGAGGCGGCTTCCTTGAGTTTTGCGATGAGATCGTGGGCTGCCTGCGGAGTCTTGCAGAAATCCATATTCGTAACTATATGGATGGCTGAGGGGCGTTGTGCCGCAAGATGGCGCACAAGCCGCACCAAGTCCGGGTAATTGGAGGGCTCGCCAGGCGAGCCGCTTATCGATACTTCCGCTCCCTCTATCGAGGATAGGTTATCAATGACATGGTCAAGCGAAAGTTCTGTTTTTTTAGAGAACGGTTGTTCCAGCTTGCCAAAACAGTGCAGGCAGCCGCGGTCACACCGCCTGGTGGGATAAATCAGGATGTGCTTGATTTTTTCCATCAAAAGAAAGGTAACGAACTAGCATTTTAATTCCTTATGCTATGCAGCGGCGCCGGAATTCTCCCCCCTCGCGTGACGAACTTTTCGGAACTGCGCTTGCTCATCCGAATTATTGTCGCCTTGCCGAAGAGGCCGCCAAAGTCAACGTCGTCGCCTTCCTTGCCGCCCGGCACGGGAATGAGGCGCACTCCGGTGCACTTGTTGTTCATCACACCTATTGCCATCTCGTCAGCCATCACTCCAGCAATAGTCTGCCAGGGAGTGGTGCCGGGTATTGCAATCATGTCAAGGCCAACCGAGCAAACAGAAGTCATTGCCTCAAGCTTGTCAATCGAGAGAGAGCCATCCTTTACAGCTGCGTTCATTGCCGAGTCCTCGCTAACTGGGATGAACGCGCCGGAATACCCACCAACCCTGCTTGTTGCCATCGCACCGCCAGTTTTTACCGCATTGGTAAGAAGGTAGAGCGTGGCAGTAGTGCCGTGCGCTCCAGCGCACTCCACTCCGATTGCCTCAAGGATTTCTGCAACCGAGTCAGTAGTCTTGTCAGTTGGCGCAAGCGACAAATCTACTGCGCCAAGCGTAGTGCCTAACTTGCTTGCAAGCTCCTTGCCAACAAGCTCGCCTGCACGGGTGATCTTGAAAGTGATTTTCTTTATGGTCTCGGAGACTTCGGTTGCGTCCGCACCTGCATCGAGTGCTGCGACGGCATTCTTGACTACTCCCGGACCGGAAATCCCCACATTAATCGTAGTCTCTGCGCCGCCGTAGCCGTGGAACGCGCCAGCCATGAATGGGATTCCCTCGGGAGCGTTGCACATTACTACAAACTTGGCCGCCCCGAACCCTTTCTGGGACTTGGTGGCCTCGGCGATTTCTTTTACCTTGACCGCTGCCGCATTTATTGCATCCAGGTTTATTCCTACTGAGCTGTTGCCGACATTGAGCGAGCCGCAAACCCTGCTGGTCTGGGAGAATACTTTCGGAAGTGACTCCAAAAGGACTTCGTCGGAGTGGCTCAGGCCGGAGTGGACCATTGCGGAGTATCCTCCGATGAGGTCGATGCCGAGTTCGCCCGCGGTTTTGTCAAGGGTCTTTGCTACGTTGAGGGCGACTTTGGTTCCTTCTTCTACATCTGATTTTGCGACTGCTGACGCCATCACCGTTGAAATCGGGGTGATGGAAATGCGCTTGTTGATGATTGGCACGCCGTACTTCTTCTCCAGCCTTTGTGCTTCGGGAACAAGGTTTTTTGCGGCAGAGTGGAGCTTATGGGAAATGTTTTCGCAAAGCTCGTCCTCTTTCGGCGAGGAGCAGTCGGAGAGGTTGACCCCAAGGGTGACCGTACGTATGTCGAAGTTCTCGTTGCTGACCATCTTGATGGTCTGCAGGATTTCCTCAGGTGAGTATCTCATCGCAATCAGCCCTACACGCGGTGCATGTACTCGAAGATGTCCTTGTGCTGGATTAGCACCTGCAAGCCGAGCTTGTTGCCTTCTTCAGCAAGCCTCTTTTGCAGTGTCTCGAAGTCGCACTTGCACCTGCTGATGTCCACAAGTATCATCATTGCGAACATGTCCTGCATTATGGTCTGGCCCAGGTCTTCGATGTTGACTTCGCTTTCCGCAAGCGCCCGGGTGACTCCCGCCACCAGGCCGGTGCGGTCCTTCCCGAAAGCCGTGACTACTGCAAGTTCCTTTGCCATAAGACCCCAACTCTTTGAACGTAAAACGAATAGTATTCAGAGGCTGATGGAGGCATAAATAGCCCTAGGAAAAGCAAGCGGTTCAGGAAAGCTCGACGATTTTTGGGAGCTTGCCGGCCATCCCGATTTTTTCCCTGCGGATTATGAGCGCGCCTTGCACTCCGGGTATTGAAACGGCGAATTTCAGGGCGGCCCCTATGTCAGCTTCGCTGTGCACGCGGTTGCACGTTGCAGTGGCAACAGCGTCCGCAAGGGAGGCGGAGTCGGCGACTATTGTCGCGGCATCTGCGTCGCCAAAGCTCAGCGAGTGCCCCACTGTGCCGGAGCTGGTGCAGATTCCAAGTGGAACACCGGAGGGAAGCACCCTGAACGCAAGCTTTTTGGAAAACTCCGAGCTTCCGGCAAAAACCGCCACGTTTACCGGCTTCGAAGCCGCCCGCACGTAAACGTCCCCGCCGTTTTCCACGACCACGTCGTCCTCAAGCTGCGCAAGCCCCTGGCCGATGCGGTCCGCTATCGCGCCTGCAACAGCTGCGAAAGGCCCCACGCCCGCCTTTGCCGCGGAGTCTGCCATGCTTTGCACGACTTTGCTTTGCGAGCGAACTGCGATGGGCGCAAGCGAGTGGCGAAACGCGGGGTTTGCGGCGACTTGCTCCTCGACGCACCTGCGCTCGGCAAGGAGTATGCTGTATGCTAGCGCCACGCTCTCCCTTTTTTTCGCCTTAAGGACTATGTTCGATTCCTTGGCTTGCAGTCGGTACATACGCTTGCACTCTTTTCATTGAGGACCTTGGATTCGGAAGCCAGGGACAGCCGCTCAACAGGGCAAGAAAGCAGGAACGTGCCTGCCTCGATGCGCTTCTTGAGCTCCTCGGTGATTTGCCGGGCCTTTGCGGGTATTCCCAGCGGCCGCGTGCTGACTTGCTTTCCGTTAAGCTCGATGCTGCCTGACTTCAATTGCTCGTAGCTTACGTTCCCAAGCACGGGCTTTCTCCTGTGGCCGGTGCCGTAGTCGAACACCTCGGTGAATATTTCGCTGTCGCGTATTGCTGTGCTTTTTGCCAGCCCCTCGTCAAGGATGGGGATTGGTACGCCTATTCCCACGTAAAGCGAGGTGCCGTAGCCTTTCAGCGAAGCCCCTCGCAGGAATTCCTTGCTCATCTTTTTCATGTCCCCGCGAACAGACAGCGTGCCGAACCCTCCTTGCGGGTCGTGCTGGGTGCCCTCGCCGATTACGTAGCCGGTGCCGCCTCCGAGGAATATCCTGGTGCCAACTCCGATGGTGCGGTAGGTCGGGTCGTTGCACAGCGGGTTGATTTCGCCTGCGCCGGCGTAGGTTGCGTTGCCCACGTTTGGAAGCAAGTTCCCCATGTAAGTCCAGATTGAGCGGTCGGAGGCGTTCACTGCGCAGTTGTACTTCTGGTAGCAGTTGCGCGGGTTGAGCATCGTAGCCTGGTTGAGGTCGTTGATTCCGACCCAGGTCTCGATGCTCTTTCGCGGGTAGCAGTCGGTGCCGTAGGAAGTTGCCTTGAGCTGGACTTCCTTTCCGGAGACCAAGTCCTCGATAACGTGGCCTCCTCCGTAGGAAAACGACTGCGACTCGCTCATCTGCGTCGCTCCGATGTAGGCGTCAACCGCGGCGATGCCGGTGTATGCCTCGACGTCGTTGAGCCATACTTTCTGCATCTTGATTGGAGGCTCCGAGTGACCGAAGTTGAGGAACGCACCAGAGCTGCACATCACGCCAAACGTGCCGGTAGTGACCACGTCGATTTCCTGCGCGGCTTTCTTTGCGCCGTTTTGCGCGACGTATTCCTTCATTTGCATGGCTGTGAGGACAACCGCGTCGCCGTTCCTTATTTTCTCGTTGATTTCCTCTACAGTCTTGGTCATTTTTGTCATGTCCTCTTTTCAGCTTCCGCTAGGGAAGGTTGTATATCGTATTGATGGTGCGGGTTGATGCTGGTTTCTTCTTGGATGCAGCAGTCTTTTTTGAGGCGTTTTTGTCCAGATTTTTTTTCCAACCAAAAACACCCACATAAATCAAATGGTCCTGGTTGCGGCAATCCCTTGGGGCAGGGATGCTGCGGGCTTTGCCGGGTGGATGACTGAGCCCTGGCAGTCAAGGCTTTCGCTGTCGTGGCTGATGATTCGCAACAAGGTGGGCTGGACCAGGTGCGGCAGCGCAGCCGGCGCTATGAGCGAGCGGCACCGCGACTGGGCGTCGTGCGCAAAACTGTGGCAATTCCTTGAAAGCTCCTCCACGCTCGCGTCCTTGACGCGCTTGCCGGCCACGTAGAACCCGTCCACGTTGGTCACCTTGACTACCTCGTCAGCCTCAAGGCAGCGGCCGAGCACGAACGCGGTCACGTCGCTGCCTCCGCGGCCAAGCGTGGTGATCTTGCCGTCGTGCGAGCGCGCCACGAAACCCGGAATCACCGGAATCATGTAATCAAGGCAGGGCTCCACCAGGCTCCTGCAAAGAAGGCGCGTGCGCTCGATGTCAACGGACGCCTCGCCGTAATGCGAGTCCGAAACTATCGGCCACTCGCATCCGGTAGGGTCGTAGAGCTTGCTTGCAACTCCCGAACTAGAGAGAGCGGAATGCAAAAACGCAGCGGAGAGCCTCTCCCCGTAGGAAAGCGCGAGGTCCCAGGCCTGAGGCTTGGAATTCACCGGCCCAAGCTGCAAAAGCTGCGACACTATGGAGTCAGTTGAGCCGCCCTGTGCCGACACTACTGCGACAACGCGGTTGCCGCGAGCAAAGTCAGCTGCAAGCAACGCCGCTGCCTTTTGCACAAGCGCAGGCGAAGACAGGCTCTTGCCTCCGAACTTGACTATGCGCAGGAGGTTCTTGCTCATTCAAGACCAAGCCTCTGCAGCGCACGCCATATGGCCATGCGCGAGCAGGAGAACTCGGCCTCGAGCTTCCTGCATGAATACCCGGCCTGCCTAAACTGGACAAGGCGGTCTATGTCCTCGCCTTCAAGCTTTGGGTACCTGCCCCTGTGCTTGGAGTCTACTGACACGCTGTAAACTGATGACATTTCCCTAACTTCACCACCGAAAATTTTCCCGAAATCTCAGAACAAGGCGGCCTTCAACCGATTTGGGTTGTTTTCAACTTTTTATTGAAGGCCGCTGGCGGGAGTGGTGGTCATCATGGCGCGTGCTGCGGAAACCGAAATGGAAAGGTTACCGAGATGACACGACGCCATTGTATCGAATAATAAGAAGCCATCTTGCAATATAATAAACAGCGTCACGAAATGCGCCAAGATTATAAAGGGTATAAAAGCACCGGAAGCTTTTGCCGCGTTTTTGCGGCACACCGGCACATCAAAACCGGTTTTTATTGGGGTTCGGAATAATAGTAGAACGTGATTATTTTGGCAGACCAACCGACTGCGCCGCAGCCAGCAACCACACAACCCGTTGCCCCAGCGAAGGCGCCGGACGCCAGGGCGGAAGGCGCACAGCAGGCAAAGGCACCGGCAGCAGACAAGGCACAACCCGCACAGCAGGCAAGCGCACAGCCTGCCGAAGAGGCGAAGGCGGACGCGACTGCAAAAAAGAAGCCCACTGCCGAGCGCTGGATAGCATACGCCGTGACCCTTGAGAAGCAGGGCAAGCTCAACGAGGCGCTGGCGGCGTACAACAACGCGCTTGAAATCGAGCCCGCCAACATAGTAGCAATCGAGGCAACCGCGGCAATACTGCTTGGAGCCAAGAACTACCAGCAGGCGGTGCACTACTTCTACCGCGCGCTTGACGTCAGCGGGGACAACATATTCGCTCTCAACGGCCTGGGGCTGTGCTTCCTCAAGCTTGGCAGGTTCAACGACTCGATGGACTGCTTTTCGCGCATACTTGAAATCGACCCGGAGAACGCCAACGCGCTCATCAACAAGGGCATCGTGTTCAAGGAGCAGGACCGCACCGAGGACGCCATACTCTTCTTCGACAAGGTCCTGAAAAAGAACCCGGATGACGAGTACGCGCTAATGAGCAAGGGCAACGCCCTGGCCCAGGCAAGGTACTTCGAGGACGCCATAGTCTGCTTCAACAGGGCAATAGAGATAGACCCGACTAATGCGCTTGCAATCTACAACAAGGGCGAGGCGTTCAAGAGCCTTGGAAAGATCGACACAGGAAACGAGCTCATCGCTGATGCGGTGAAGATGAATCCGGGGATAAAGGTCGAAATCACCAAGAAGAAGGGAAACTCGGTATTTGCGGACCTGAAGCTGATGCTTGAGGAATTCGGCCAGAACTTCTGGCCCAAATAAGTCCGGCCAAGCGCCTAGCTGACCTGGGACACGCACAGGTCAATCTGCCCGGCGCTGCCTTCAAGGTTTCCTGCTGTTGCGGACTTCGTTATCTTTATCTTGAACGCCAGGTTGCCCTCGGACAGCCGCTCGAAAGTGGCAAACATCGCGTTGTCGAAGGCGCCAGAGCCTGCATATGACATCTCGCTGCATTCCGACGCGCTTATCGTGTGGCCCTGCACCTTCGACGGGCACACGCTTTCGGAGACCCTGCCGTTGCAGGCGCTTGACGGGTCTATGTTTAGCCGGAGGGACTCTGAAAGCTCTATGCACACGCTGGAATCGACAAGCGGGGCCAATGCACCGGCCTCGCCGTCAATTGCGGTGTAAGTCAGGGGCTCTATTATCCAGCACCCGCCGCCGTAGTTTCCGGAGCAGCGCGAGCAGTACTTCTGGTTGGTGTAGTGTATCACGCGCACGGCCTCGACCGAGCGGCCGGTGCACCGCTCCATGGTGTAGTCCACAAGCTTGGACGTGCCCCACGAGCCCATCGCCACTTCCTGCATGGCCTCCTGGAGCCTCTCGTTCTGGGTCTTGAGCCGGTACTCGCACTGGGTGTCGCTTATGTTGTTGTAAAGGTAGAACGCAAGGCTCATGCTCAGGGACATTATGATTACTGCGATGAAAAGCTCTATTGGCGCGGACATCTGCCCGCGATTGCGGTACCGCATTTCCAGAACCCCCTAAAATAACCCCAGCGCAGCGCGGACATAATCCGTGCCGTAGCCGAGGTTGGTCTGGGAGGTCTGCGCAGCGGAGGCGAAAAGGGGCTTGATGAGGGTGATGGCAAGGACCGCGGCGATGATGACCACTACGATCATGTACACGCCGCTCCAGTCACCGCGCCTCATAAGTTTTGCACCAAAAGACTTAGCTCAGTCCGCAGTCGCTTTCGGCCTTGGAGCGGATGCCCCTCGAGCCGGTCAGGGTCTGCCCTATGCCGACTATGTACTCGCTGTCGTCGGTGTTCAAGCACACCACGATCGCCACCGCAATGTTCTCATTGCAGACAATCTTGCTGTCCTCCACGGTCAGCGGCGTGTCCGTGCCTCCAGAGCAGACGTTGTCGTCGTAGCATACGAACTTGATTGCATCCGTGCTGATTGGCGCAGTGCCCTTGGCAGTGGCTTGGTAAATCGAATCGCCCTTGCCGAACTCCACGTTCTCCCTCGGCTCAAGCCCGAAGCCGGTCTGCTGGACCTTCTTGACAAGGTCGGGGATTACGTCCTTTGCCTTGGCGCCGAAGCCGCCGATTCCTCCAAGGAACCCGAGCAGCATGCCCAATATTGCAACTGCAACAATTACGCTGATGACAAGCATCATCGTGTCGAAAGCCTGACCTCTTCTCTGCATAACAACAACCTCCTAAAACATGACTTATGAAAGGCCGCACGAACTGCTGGCATATTCACGAACAGGACCCACACTCTGGCCTACTGCAACCAAATACTTCCCGGTTTCAGGCTTTATGCAGACCGCAACCACCATCTCTATGGACTGGTGCCCCACGATGCTTGGCGAGGATACGGTCAACGGGTCGGACTCTGCCGAACATTGCGAGCCTGAGACGCATGCAAAATCAACGTTGTCCGTTGCGACGGAAAGACCGCCTATTGCATCCTTACGGAATATTGTATCAGTGTTGCTAAACGTAACCTTTTCATCTATTTCCAAACCATATCCTGCACTGTGAACCTTTGTCATGAGACTGTTGATGTCTGACTTTGCATCGCTTCCAGGCAGGGGGATTTTCAAAAATTGTAGCAAGATAGCAAGTATTGCAACCGCAACTATGACGCTGATAACAAGCATCATCGTGTCGAAAGCCTGACCGCGCTTCATTTTCATCCCTCGCAAAAGTCCGCGTGCTGCGGAACTAATCAGATTACCCAGAAGCGGTTTAAAAACGTCTCTTCCTACCACATTCCATGGTACTGGAGTTTCGCAAGGACCCGATAAAGGGAACAATCGTCGTCGTCGCCAACGAGCGCGCCCTGCGCCCTCTTGACCCGTCGGTGTCCTGCCCGTTCTGCAGGGGCGCGGAAAGAGTCACGCCTCCGACAAAGCTTGCCATTCCAACCGAGCGGAACTGGACAATACGGTGCTTTGACAACGCGTTTGCAATAGTGAAGCCGCGGGGCAAGTTCGTGCCCGAAAAGAAGGACGACTTCTTCTACACCTCGCCTGCGTACGGCGAGCACGAAGTCATCGTGGAAACGCCGGACCACCACCAGCTCTTTTCAGACATCAAGGACCCGTCGCACCAGTCGATGATTTTCAAGGCGTACCAGCAGAGGTATGCGGCGCTTTGCAAAAAGAAGGGCGCAAAATACGTGCACCTTTTCAAGAACCACGGCAGGCTTGGCGGAGCGAGCCTGGAGCACGAGCACTCGCAGATAATATCGCTGCCGTTCGTCCCCGCGCTGATCAAGTCCGAAGTCGAGAACGAGCGCGAGTACAAAAAGCGCACCGGAAAGTGCGTAATCTGCGACCTGCTTGAGCGGGAAAAGCAGAACATCATCCTCCAGAACGAAAGCTTTGCTGTGCTCTGCCCGTCGTTTGCGCGCTTCCCGTTCGAGACCTGGATAATCAGCCTGGAGCACAAGAAGAGCATCTCCCAGTTCTCGGAATTCCAGGGCGGCCAGTTCATGCAGGCACTGCGGACCATCATCGAGGCGGTTTACAGAGTGTCGCGCGACTACAACGTGGTGTACCACAACGGAATCGAGGCCGAGGATTCGCACTTCCACGCAGAGATTTACCCGCGGCCCAACGTTTGGGCTGGGCTTGAGCTTGGAACCGGCGTGATAGTCAACACCAAGACCCAGCAGGAGGCCATTGCCGCGCTTTCCTGCTCGCCAACGGGCACGTGCTGGGTGCGGCCTGCGGCGCAAGACAAGGCCAAGGAAAAGAAAACGAAGGCAGGCAGGAAAAAGAAGAAATAGGAAAAGCGGCAAAGAAACCGACGACCAGAACGCCGGCCTAACTTATCCCAAGCATGGTCATCGTGCCGCGCGCAAGAAGGAACATCCCAATCAGCGAAGCCGGCCCGCCTATCGCAGCCGCGTTGAGAAGGAACACGATGCCGAACACTATGTCGCCACCGCCGTAAAACAGCTTACCGCCCTCAGAGTGTGCCATGAAAACCAACTACATTGACATTGCGATGCTTGCCAGGGTCATGCCGCCGCGCACCAGCATCACAGTTGCGACGATGTCTGCGTACCCGCCCGGTATCGAGCCGGACGCGGCTAGGAGGATAAGGCCGAACACGATGTCGGTGCCGCCGTAATAAATCCTGCTTATGAAACCCAATAGAAAAACCCGTCCGAAGGCAGTGGGACTCAAAACCCCTGGCGCCTGAAAGAGGCAAAAAACGATATACAGTTATTTGGAAGCGGCATAATAAATCAGACGCAGACCGACAGGTGACGTAATTGGATTTTATGAGTTTAACCCTGCTTGTGGCAAGTTTTGCAGTGTTGGTAAAGAGTTCGGAGGTCTGCGTTCGAAACCTAGCGGCGCTTGCCAGGTACCTGTGCATTTCCGAGTTCGCAATAAGCTTCATAGTGGTGGGCATAGCGTCGGTGCTTCCGGAGCTTTCGGTTGCGACTGTTGCCGCAGCGGAGGGAAGCGCGGAGATGGCTGTTGCCGTGCTCTTTGGCTCCAACATCGCAGACGTCACGCTCATACTGGGACTTGTTGCCATTTACGCGCGCGGGCTTAAGATAGAGTCCAAGGTAAGGCACGGCGCGAAGACGCTGCTTATGCTCCTTGCGCTTCCAGTGGTCCTTTTGATGATAGGCGGCGGGCTGTCCAAGTTTGACGGAATAATCCTGATAGCCGCATACGTATACTACCTGCGAAAGATTATCGGAAGGCACGACGGGCTGCAGAACGCGTTTTGCAACATCTCGAACAACAGGCGCGACTTTGCAAAGCACACGATAATCGGGGTTGTCGCGCTAACCGTCCTTTTCATCTCAGCAGGAGTGGCTTCGGACTCGGCGATAAAGATTGCAACGGACGTCGGACTGCCCAGCGTGCTGATGGGTTTCCTCATCGCGCTCGGAACATGCGCGCCAGAATTCACCCTGGCGGTGCAGGCGATAAGGAAGGGCCACTCGGAAATGGGAGCTGGCGACATCGTCGGCAATGTCGCAACGGACGCGACCCTGAGCCTGGGCATAGTCGCGCTGGTCTCGCCGGTTGCGCCCGCATTCGGCCCCGTAGCCCTGAGCGGAGCGGCAACTGTTGCAACAGGCGCCCTTGCGGTGCACTTCATGCAAAGCGGGAGGAGGATAGCCCTGCAGGAGGGCCTGTTTTTAGTATTGGCATACATAGCATTCATAGTCTTGGAATTCGCAATCCAGGCAAAGGCAGTAGTATAGGCCAAAACGGTGTTTTCCATGATTGAGTTGGTATTTCTAATAGGGGTGCTTCTGCTTTTCGGCTTTGCCGCGACGCTCTTTTTCGAGCGCACGGGAATATCCGAAATACTGGTGCTGATGGCCGCAGGCATAATCATCGGGCCAGCGTTCGGCATAGTCGACGCTTCTGCAGGAAGCGTTCTTGCGGGAGCTGCGGGATTCATGACCGTGCTAGCGCTCATACTGATGCTGTTTGACGGCGGCCTGACTTTCGAGATATCAAGCATACTGCGCGCCATGCCGCTTGCGTTCGGGTTCACCACGCTTACGTTTGCGCTCAGCATGGGATTCGTCGCGGCTGTTGCAAACCTGGCTTTCGGGATGGACTGGCTCCCGGCGCTCCTTCTTGGGGCCGCCCTGTCGGGAACTTCCTCGGCAATAGTGCTGCCGATGGTTTCCAAGCTGCGCTCGTCCGAGCAGACCAGGGCGATGCTTGCCATAGAGTCCACGATTACTGACGCGTTCACGCTCATAGTCGGCCTCACCATACTCGACTTGATGCTTGGAAACGGCGACGTGTCCAACACCCCTGCAAAGCTGATGAGCTCGCTTTCATCCGCGGTGTTCATAGGGATAATCCTTGCAGGGGTGTGGGTGGCTCTTCTGCGCAGGCTCAACGAGAACACGTACTCGTACATGCTTACCCTTGCAACGGTGTTCATCGCGTACGCGCTTTCGGAGTTCTTCGGAGGCAACGGCGTTATAGCGGTGTTCGTGTTCGGCCTGGTGCTTGGAAACGCGGGAAAGATTGCGGAACTGCTCAAGCTCAACCAGAAGGACTACGAGGTCGACCCGGAAATCCGGAGGATGCAGCAGGAGATATCGTTCTTCGTGCGCACGTTCTTCTTCGTCTATATGGGACTGCTGATGACCGGTTCGACGTTCAAGGAAACGGCGATACTGCTCTCGGCAGCCATAGTGGTGGTAAGCCTGGTGGCAAGGTGGCTGTCCGTAAAGATATTCTCCTCGCAGATACCGGCAGACGAACGCAACCTGGTCGCGTTCATGATGCCGCGCGGGCTTGCCGCGGCGGTGCTTGTGACGATACCGGCATCCAAAGGCATAACCATCCCGTTCTTTGCCGAGACAATAATGATTACGATACTGCTGACAAACATCATCGCCACGCTGGGCATGTTCGCATTCAAACGGGGCGATACGGGCGCCGAGCAAGCAAAGCCTGCGGCAACAGACGCTCAGAAGGGGCCGAAGGTAATACGGACAAGTTGAGCAGCGGATGAACCGGGACATAAAGCCGAAGTTGGCGTCAAGGTACGACAAGTGGACGATGCCATCGTCCAAGTACTCCTACTTCTCCTACGACGAGGCAGTGAGCGTGATAATACCCTGCCTTAACGAGCAGGACACAGTAGGAAGCGTCGTTTCCGCCTGCAAAAGAAACCCTCTTGTAAGCCAGGTGATAGTCGTTGACGACGGGTCAACCGACGCATCGGCACAACGGGCCGTGGCAGCAGGCGCGACAATCGTGCCGCACAAAAAGAACATGGGAAAGGCGCACGCCATAAAGACCGGTGCGGCCAAGGCATCCAACGACATACTCGTGTTCATCGACGCGGACCTTAGAATGCCAATAGTTGACATAATCGACCGGCTTGCCCTGCCGATTCTTGAGCAAAGGGCCGAAATATCCAAGGCGCGCTTCGCACGCTCGCAGGGCAGGGTCACTGAGCTGACCGCAAAGCCGCTGCTCAACCTACTATACCCGGAAATCAAGCTGGACCAGCCCCTGAGCGGCCAGTTCGCCATACGCAAGTCGCTGCTTGACCGCATTGAAATATCCGAAGGGTGGGGCATCGACGTAGGAATAGTGCTTGACGCGTACGCGCTTGGAAAGGAGATAGTCGAGGTGGACATCGGCCAGCTTGAGCACAAGCACAGGACGCTGGAGCAACTGGCCACCACGTCCGCGGACGTCACGCGCACCATCCTGCAGAAGGCGGGGCTTGTGGCGGAGAAGAACTCACTGATTGCGTTCGACTTTGACCGCACTCTTGTCCGCGGAAGCAGCATCGGGTTCCTTGCGCAGAAGCTGGGCTTTTCGCACGAGCTGGCCCGGCTGAGGAAAAGGCACGCACAAGGAGGGATTACCGAACGCCAGCTGTGCGAGCGCATCGCTGCGGTGCTGAAGGGAGTGAATTCAAACACGTTCTCAACTTACGCAAGGCAAATCGAACCTTCGCACCTTGCGCACGAGACACTTGGCTACCTTAGGCGCAAGGGGTACAAGGTCGCGGCGGTGTCGTTTGCGTTCAAGAGGGTGATTTTCGGCGTGTTCGGACAGGATGCCTTCGACGAGGTCGTCTGCCCGGAGATGGGACAAAAGAACGGCCTTCTTGACGGCAAGGTCAAAATCCCCAACCACCACTCGGAAAGGTTCGTCTTCAACAAAGCGTCAGCCCTGCAGGGGCTGATGAAGAAGTACAACGCGCCAAGGAACAGGACCGTTGCCGTCGGCGACTCTGCAAGCGACGAGGAGATGTTTGCAGTTGCAGGAAAATCCGCCTGTTTCGTGGGGGACAGGATACGCGCGGACTACCAGATAACCGCGCTTGCGGAAGTGGTGCTGATAGCGCAGCAGCCAATCAGGGAATTTTAGGCGCGGACTTTCCCGCGCGCGAACTTTTCGTTCCCGCCGCCGACCCCGCGCTCCTTGAGCAGGTCAATTGCTTTCTTCCCGCTTTCGGCTTCAGCCGCGCAGACTAAGTAGCCTTCCTTGTTGGAGACTGCAACGGCCCAGCCCTTGTTGCCTGCGATAGCGCCTGCAATCTTTTCAAGCACCTTGGAGTCGTAGTCCAAATTAGTTGCATCCACGAAGCGGAAGACATCGATTCCTGCGGGCGCCTTCTTTTGCGCGGCAATCATGAGCGACACTCCCTCGGAGTATGCGAAGCGGTCGATGAGAGCGTCAAGCGCCTTGCCCCGCGTCTTCCACTCGTCAAAGAGCTTGGCCGCAGCAGCGGGGATTGCCTCGTTGCTTGTTGCCGAGAACACCTCGTTGGTCTTGGAAAGAATCTTCTCCAGGCCCTCGACGTATTCAAGCGCGCGCTGCCCTGCCTTGTAGTGCAGCCGCACAACCCCGTCCTGGATTTGCTCCGCTTTAGTAATCTTGATTAGCCCAAGCTGGGCGGTGTTTGAAAGGTGTGTTCCACCGCAGGCTTCGTAGTCAAGGCCCTCTGCTGCGACAACTCGGATTGTTTTTCCGATTGCGCCGCCTCCCTGGTAGAGCCTAAAGCCGTGCGTCTCCTCTGCCTTGCCGCGGTCTAGGAACTCGCAGGTTACGGGGATTGCCTGCCTGACGGCCTCGTTTGCGTACTTTTCAATAAGTGCAAGCTGTTCGGGAGTCGGCTTTTCGTAGTGCGTCATGTCCACGTGCGCTCCTTGCTCGTCCTTGAAGCTTCCGGATTGCCAGATGTGCTTTCCAAGGGCCTTGCGGCTGGATGCGATGATTACGTGGGTGGCGGTGTGATGGCTGGAAATTTCATTCCTGCGCTTGCGGTCAAGCTTCACCGTGACAAGCTGGCCAGCTGAGAACTTTGCTGCGTCAGATTTGTTTGCAAGGATATGGAGCGCAACACCGAAGAGCTTCTGGCAGTCTGCGACCTTGGCCTCGGTTGCTCCTGCGACTATCAAGCCGCGGTCGGCGCTCTGGCCTCCGCCTTCGGGGTAGATGATTGTTCGGTCAAGAACGATTATGCCCTTGGCTGCGTCGATTGCCACAATCTTTGCCGCAATCTCGTCGCGTTCGGGGTGCTCGTAGAACGAAAACTCGGTCTTTGGAAGCGACTCGATGTCAAGCGTGGTGAGGTCCTTCTTGGAATTGTGCGCTTCCATCTGGTGGCGGCTGGTCACTGCCTTGTAAAAGTCCGCGGGGATGCTTACTTCCGCGTTCTTTTCAGCAGCTGCCTTTTCCAAAAGCTCGGGAGTAATCCCTTGGCTTTCGTAGAGGGCAAGCATCTTCTCGGTTGTGATTGGCTTGCCAGCGGCGACGATGTCCTGGCTTGCCTTCCACGCCTTGGCCTTGCTTTCTCCGTACTTGCGCTTCTCAACCGCAAGTATTTCGTGGATTTCATCCAGGTTCTCGGACAGTTCGGGGAAGAGCGGCTTGAGGTCTTCGGCGTGCATTTCGCAGATGTCCACCAAGTCAAAGTCAAAGTTGTAGTCTGAGATGAACGAGAGTGCGCGCCGGAGTATCACGCGCAGGTTGTATCCTCCTGCGGTGTTTGAAGGTATTGCACCATCTGAGAGTGCGAACAGGAGTGTGCGCGAGTGGTCTGCAATGGCGTAGATTCCCTGCATCGGCAAGATTGACTTTTCCAAGTCCTTGACAGTAGTACCGAGCATCTTTGCAATGCGCTCCTTTTCAGCACCCATGTTGAGCATGGTCTCAACGTCAAGAGTTGAGGAGAGCGAGGCGTACTTTTCAAAAAGCGCGGAATCCATGTTCAGTCCGGCCTTTTGCTTCATGAAGTCGATTTCGCGCGGGAAGACCGAATCGTAGGCGGTGAGCGTGCCGTTGTAGAACCACAGCAGCCGCTCAAATCCCCAGCCCACGTCAATGACCTTGCTGGGCAGGTCAACAACCTTGTTGTCGTAATAAGTATATTCGGTAAAGACGCTGTTTACAAGCTCGGCGCCGTGCGAGAACGACTCGATGCAGGGGCCAAGGGTGGACAAGTCGGGCATTGCCCACAGGTCCTCGCCGTAGACGATTTCCTCCTTCGGGATTTCGAGGCACTGGGTAAGGTAATCGTAGTTGTACTGGATGCACTGGTCCTTCCAGTAGCTGCGCTTGTCGTTAGGGTAGTCGAACGAGTGCTGCCCCGCCATCATGAACGACGAGAAGTGCCTTCCGGTCACACCGATGTTTGCGATGTCAGGAAAACGCAGGCACACCTGCGGCACTACGAGCGGGTTGGTGGGGTACTCGAAGGTCATCTTGCCTGCTTCGAGCCGCTGAAAGTCCACTATTGAGGCAATGTTGAAATAGAGGTCGTCGCGCCAGCGGCAGATTACGGGGTAGCGGGGCACGATTTCGTGGCCGTTCTTCTTCCAGAAGTCGGCGAACTTGTTCCAGAACTCGACGTAAGTCTCCTTGCGCGGGTTCTTGCGGAAGAACGAGTAAGGCTCGTGGGACGAGTCCCCGCAGTCTTCCTTGTCAATGCTCCAGTAGCCCTTGCCGCACTTGGGGCACACCCTTCGCTGGAAGCCTTCCTGTGCAAACAGCGGGACTTCGTAGTACTTCTTGTAGTCCACAGCGAACTGCTTCTTGAGGTCTTCCTTTGTGACTGCCATCTGAAATCAAATCCGACGATTGAAAAAAGCCCAACTGCTATTGAAAGCCTTGGAAAATATACCAATGAATTGAGTTGGCAAGCCTAAAAAATGCGTAGATATACCATTGAATCTTAAGACTGCGGACAAAACCGCACAGGCACGAACACGGATATGGAAAAACCGACAAAATCACTCGCAGAAACGCGCCTGCTTCTTCCGCCAGCACCAAAACGCCTACTGCTTGCGCCCGCGAAAATATTGCAGGCATCGTTGCCGCAGGAAAAAATCGACCACATAATTTCGCTTGCAAAGCAAGGCAAGTCGCCCAAGAAAATCAGGACGATGACCGGAGTAGGCATAACGCAAATACGTCGACTCACAAAAGACGTGGAAGTCGGCGGGGCGGATGAAAACGACGTATCCCAACACCAGATAGTTGCCACTGACAAGACAACGCAGGACTTGGCACCGGAAAAGAAGAAGGTGAAAGTTGCCAAAGGAAGCATCTGGGCTGCAAAGCCACCTGCCCCGATTGAAAGAAACAAATTATCGCCAAGGTTCTTGAAAGAAGCGCGGAGACTTCTGGGCCAAAATGATGAGAAAGCAAGGGTCAAAGCTAGGTATTATCACGGACCCGAAGAAGAACCTGAAAAACCGCCGGAGGGGAATGAAATCTGGCAGGTTGCGGCCCGAAATGAAAAAAGGCCCGCAAAAGAGAAGAAAGAACACGAAGAATTCAAACAAAAGTATTCAGACAAAATAAACGGGGTTTACTTCATGCATTTGGACGGATATTCCCCTGCGCAAATCTCCGAAGCTACAAACGTCCCATTCAATCACGTCATGGGAATGCTGTTCAATAGGTACACACAGGACCATTTTTTAGTGAAAAACAGGAAAACGCTGCTGGAAAAATACAACCCGTGGGGAGACGGGGAGGAACTGGCGATGAACAACGTCTTATTGCAAATCGCCGCGGGAAGGATACCAATCCAAAACTCGCACCGCCGCTTGTACGAACGCAAGCGGCCGATAGTATAAGGGACTAAACGGACAGCTCAAAGAACGCCGCGCCGTAAGCCTCGAACGCGCGCTTGAGATCGGATGCTTTCATCCTGATTGCAACAGTGTTCTGGCCTGCTGCAAACTCCAAAACCTTGTTCTCGTCTGCAAAAAGCGACTTGTCCACAAGAACTGAAATCTTTGGAGTGTGGCCAAAGGGCGGCACGCCTCCCGGCGCGCACCCGGTAAGGGACTCAATCTTGTCAAGGGACGCAAGCTTTGTCTCGTCAGCCTGCAGGATTGCCTTCAGCTTCTTCAAGTCAAGCTTGCGGTCCGCCCGGATTGCGGCGCAGACTATGAACGACTTGTCCTTGCGGCGAAATTCCACTGCCAGCGCCTTGATTGCGTCGGAAAGCGAGAGGTTGCGCACCCGCGCCGCGTCCTGTGCAGAAAGCACGGGCTCGTGCTGGATTTTTTCATAGGGTATTGAGTGCGAGTCCAGGAGGGAAGTGATGTTTTCGGTTTCCGTTTCTGACAAGCAACATGCACCCAGCGACAGAAAATGAGGGTAAAAGAAAAATAATAAAAAATGAAAAGAAAAAGTTGGAAAAGAAGTCTAGGGATTAACCCTTACTTCTTGCCCTTGCCCTTCTTGGCCTTGGCTGCTGCCTTCTTCTCCTCTTTCTTCTTCTTGCGGTCCTCTTCGGATGCAGGAACAAAGCCGCTGTCGGCAAGGCTCTTTGCGCCTTCCTTGGTTATCTTGGCGTTGACCTGTGCTATTGACTCGGAAACGATGTTGCCTACGACGTTGCGCTTCTCGCGCGAGCCCTTGACGACCTTGCGGATGCCTGCGCCGCCTGAGAGGAACGCCAGGATCTTGTGCACTCCGACGATGTCCTTGCGCATGGGGAACCCTGCCTTGTCGGTTCCACCGGTGATTGTGAGCTCGTAGCCTTCAAGCCCGATGATTGAACCGTCGACTTTGTCTCCGATCTTTTTTCCTATGAGCTGGCCGTCCTTGCTGGCCTCGACTTCCTTTTGGAACACGAACTTGGACTTCGGGTCGCCGAATACTATCTTCATTGGATACCTACACCCCTAATTGTGAATCTAATTTCTAAGCTTACAATTGCCAAAAATCAGCAATACTATTAGTCCATTTTAAGGCTATTAATTGTTTTGGAAAGGCGTTTTGCAAGGCAGCAGGAGCTATCTTGAATCCTGGCCCAGCGCCTTGAGGGCTTTTATCTGCGCAAGCACGTCCCGCTCGTCTTCCGAAAGCGCCTGCTTGTATTTTCCCTCAAGCGTGGCCATGTCGTCAGCAGGCGGGTTGGTGTAAAGCTTCATCTTTTCCTTGATTTGCCGGCCATAATAGACTCCGGAGACGCTGATTGCTACTTGCTCGCCCTTCTTTGCCGACTCTACTGGCTCCTTGTCCTTTTGGATTCCGCGCACAAAGCCAATGACCACTCCCTGTTCATTCATCAATGGGGCGTCCTTTTTGAGCAGGCCGGACTCGATTTCAACTCCAAACACCGCGGGGTTGGATTCGCGGAAGCAACAACCGGGCATCAGGAATACGCGTGCGGGCATCACCAGGCTTGCGAAGGCCTCGCGCTTTGCAGCGGCCTTCTTTTCCTCAATCCAGCGCCAGTAGTCGTCCACAATCGTGTAGATGATTCCGCTTGAGAATATCTTGACTCCCTCGGAATTCGCAAGCGCAAGAACGTCGGGGTCCTGCGGCACGTTGAAAGCAAAGATTGCGCCCAAGTCGGCGTTCTTGACTTTGACGCTTGCGGCCTCAAGCACTTCCTTCTTGGAAACCGGGCCGATGCCAGTTGAGCGGACGGTAATCTTTTCGCCAGCAAGTAGCTTCTCTATTGCCTCCAGGCTTCCGAACGCGTCGGCTTTGATTATGATTCCGTCGTTTTGCGTTGCCGTGACGAGTTCCTTGATTTCGGACTCGATTGCAGCCTTTGCAGCAGCGACCTTGGCATCGTGTTCCGCATCTGCGGGGTTGATGATTGTGATTGACGAGCCTGCTACTGCGACGTCTGCGCCCTCGCAGGCAATCTTCAAGCCAACTGCTGCGCTTGCCGAGGGGATTGAGGAGAACTTCTCGCGCGGGTCGCGCATCTCGTCAAGCGGCTTGGGCTTGAGAATGGCCTTGACCTTGCTTTGGATTGCGCCTTCGGCGCTTGCAAACACGAGCGTGTCGCCTTCGTTGATTGTGCCGTCGAAAAGTATTGCGTCCAGGGTCTTTCCAAGTCCGCGCTCCTCGCGAACTTCCAGGATGTTTGCCTTTCCTCCGGCGCCTTCGACTATGGTGAGCCGCTTTTCAAGGAACTTCTGCGCAAGTCCGGAAACGTAAAGCAAAAGTTCGGGAATTCCCTCGCGAGTTTTTGCGCTGACTGGGATGAGAAGGACTTGCTTGGTGAAGTCGCTTACCCGGTCGAACCGCTCTGCCGATATGTTGCGCGAGTAGAGCTGACCAACTATTTCGTAAAGCCGCTGGTCAAGAAGCGCCTTGGTGCGTTCCTGCTGGACTTTTTCGGTTTCGGTAAAAGACGCTCCAACTTGCGGGTTCCAGCCTGAAATCGCATCGGTCTTGTTGAGCGCAACCACGAACGGGGTCTTGAACTCGCGGAGTATGTCAAGCGCCTCCTCAGTCTGGCGCTCCACGCCCTTGGTCACGTCGATTACAAGTATTGCAATGTCGGCAATGCTGCCACCTCGGCGGCGAAGGTTGGTGAACGCCTCGTGGCCCGGAGTATCCACAGTAAGGATTCCGGGTATTGTAAAATTGATTGGAAGCCGCGACAGCACGGGCTTGCAGACGTCCTTGATTACGCTAATTGGGATTTCTGAAGCGCCGATGCTTTGCGTGATTGCTCCTGCTTCCCTGCTTTGCACCTTGGTGTGGCGTATTGCATCCAGCAGGCTGGTCTTGCCGTGGTCGACGTGGCCAAGGACGCACACAATGGGCTGGCGAAGGGCGGGCATTGTTCATCACGAAAAGCAAATCGTCGCATCATTTTCTTATCCGTTGATTATCTCGTCGTCTGCTCTTTTGTACTCGTAGATTTCCTTTGCAGTGAACCACAGGTCAATCTCGAAGCTTGCTTCCTCAACCGAGCCTGATGCGTGGATGAGGTTGCGAATCGGCCTCTTCTTTGCGTTTGCCAAGTCGGGCGAGTCAACTGCGTAGTCCCCGCGGATGGTTCCGGGAAGCGCGACTATTGGTAGAGTGGAGCCGACGATTTTGCGCACGTTCTCAACAGAGTGGTTTCCTTCAAGGACAAATGCGATTACAGGAGAGCCTGAGATGAAGTCAACAAGCCAGCCCTTTACCATCTTGCCGATTTCGATTGCGTTGTCAGTTCCGAGTTCTTTCTTTGCGTCGATTCCGAACTTCTGGTAGCTCTCAAGGGTCTTCGTGCCCACTATGGAGAGCCACTTGTCGTCGGAGGGATAGTGCTTGGTTACAAGCTCCTTGGAGGGCTTGGTCATCTTCATTGCCACGATCTTGAGCCCGGCTTTCTCGAAGCGCGAGAGCACTTCTCCGCACAGCGCGCGCTGGACGCAATCAGGCTTGAGCATTACGAAAGTCCTTTCCATTTCAATCCACCTTTCAGAATAAACATCGGAAATTGGCGTAGCAACCCGAAGTATTAGTGGTAAAATTAGTGCTGATGAAGGTTTTTAGTCCTTCGATTCGCCGGAGTAGAGCTTGATTGTGGAGCCCTTCCACTCGATGTCCATGTGGTCCTTGGAGTCTGCTGCAGAGTCCTTCTTTTCAGAGGGCTTCTGCTCCTTTTGCACCGGCACGACCTCGATTTTCTGGGACGGCTCCTTGAGCACTACCTCGACGCGGTTTGCGGCCTTCTTTGTGGCGTGCTTCTTTTTGACTGCGACCTTCTTTCCGGACGCAGTCTTGACTACGACCTCGACTTTGTTGGACGACCGTGACGCCTTGGCCCTGCGCGTCTTTGCAGCTGCTTTCTTTTTTGCCTTGGCCTTCCTTGCGGGCCCTTTCTTTCCTGCAACGGTGATTTCAACGCGGTTGGAGCCGGACTTTGCGGTCTTTTTCACTACCGTGCCCTTGGCTGCCTTGAACACCACTTCAACGCGGCCCTTCTTCGCACGGCGCGGCTTGCGCGGCTTTGCCTTGCGCTTCTTTGCAGCCTGGTTCTTGATTACAACCTCGACGCGCTGGGTCTGGCGGCGTGCCTTGCTGCGCTTGTGGCTGCGAGCGTTCTTGCGTGCGGCCTTCTTTGGAGCGGCTTTCTTTGCAGTAACAGTAACAGAAGTCTTTATTGCGTTCTTGGCAACTTTCCTTGAAACGCGCTTTGCGGATTTCTTCGCAACTTTATTCACGTTCTTCTTTGCGGCCTTTTTCCTTGCCTTGGCCGCCTTCTTGGCTGCCCTTTTCTTCTTCGCGTGCTTTTTCGCAGTTGCAACCTTTTTCTCTACAACAACGGGCTGCACAATGACGGGCTTGAACGGGATTTCAATCTGCTCGGATTTCTTTTCAGCCTGCTTCTCGACTCCGAGCATGCGCTCGACTTCCGCTATGCGGTATTCCAAAACAGCAAACTCCGAGCTTAGGTCCTGTATCCTGCGGTCGTGCGAATCTACGCGCTCGGAAATCGCGCCGGTTGCTTCGACGCTGGTTGTGGATGAATCCGTTGATTCCCGCGTACCGGTCTCGATGACAGTGGTTGACTCGGATACGGTCTCTTCCTGCGTCTCCTCAATCGAGGTCGAAGGCAGTGCGCCCAGCTCGTACGGGAGCACCTCGTCGGCGAACTTGGTCTGGCCAACTGCGCTCTTGATTGCCGCGAGCCGGTCCGAAAGGACAGCCGAACTTCCCGCGGGTGCCGCCGCAACAGGTTCGACATTGGGAGCGCACGGAACGGGCCTGTGACGCGGCTGGTACGAAAGCGCATTGGCACGGGCTTCCGCCTGCCTCTTCGCATTCAGGTACGCGCTGACTAGGTACGCGTCGACGCCTGCGACACCTAAAAGGGCTACTTGTTCCAGGACCATTTTACAATACCGTCAATTGCCTAGCGCTTCTTCTTAGACGCTGGCTTCTTTTCCTCTTTGGGCTGCGCCTCGTCTGAGTCGTCCGAATCTGTTTCCTCGGCATCTTCATCGTCGCCGGGCTGCCTGCGGGCGAAGTAGAAGAGCACCAGTATGACGCCGATTGCGACTACTGCAAGCGAGAACATAGATACGAGGTTCCCTGAGAACATTCCCGTTGACGCTGACGGCGACGCCATGCGGATTGACACTGGCAACGCGTAAGTCGACCCGCTTGCGCTCACCGAGAGTGTTGCGTTGCGGTCCTCGCCCTTTGGCACCTGCGCAAGCAAAGTGATTTCAGCGTACGACTTCGCGGGGATGGTGACGTTTGAGGGCGTGACGTTGACCGCCGAGCCCTGCGCCGAAACCGTAGCGTTGACGGACGCATTCGCATAGTTGTAGAGCCTGACAGTGGCGTTCACAAGCTCGACCGTGCCGTTGGTACCGTTGACAACTGACGCAGACGACTTGACGGTCTTGGCTGCCACGCGGCCTTCGGTGGCATTGACGAAGAACACGGTCGCGCCAGAGCCCTTGTCCCCTGCCAATTTGACAGTGGCGTTGAACGGCTTGGACAGTGAAGTGGAAACGACCAGGTCGACGTTGACGCTCTTTCCAGCGGGGATCGAGGCAACCTTGGCAACGGACAATGTCATGTTAGAGATTGACACTACAACAGAGCCGACGTCATAGTCTGCCGAGTTGCGCACGCCTATCGTAATGGTCTTCTGCACGCCCGCCTCGAGCACGAGCCCCTGTGGCGCTATCGCCCAGAGCACGTTCGGAGTCTTTGTCGCGTTGGACGCGTTGGCTGCCGGGGCAGGCGTTGCCGAGGCGTTCGCAGCCGGCGACGGTGTCGCCGAGGCTACGATGGTCGCTGAAGGGGACGGCGAGGGGGTCACGGAAACCGCTGGCTGGCTAGTGGAAGCGGCGCTCACCAAGGTGAGGTTGGATGCGAAGCAGTCGTCCACCTGGAGCTTGGAAGCAACTGTGCCCGAAGTCCTGCTGTTGGATGCGGTGATGCTGAACGGGTACGAGCCAACAGCCATGCCAGTAGTGTTTATCGTGTAGTAGACGTCAACTGCGGAGGCTGCGGGAACGGTTATGGAAGATGCCGAGAGCCTGCCTGAGAGGTTGCCCTTGGAAGTTACGTTGAAGCTGGCCGGGCTGTCTCCTGGGTTGTTGACGCTGAACTTGAAGCGCGCGACCTCGCCCTTGCAGGCGCGTATCGCAGCCAGGTTCATGACAGGAGCTGCAACGGGATTCTCGACACACGTGTTGGAAGCATTGTTGCAGTAGAACCCTGCGCCGCACGAGGGGTTGGAATACTTGCATCCCGAAGGCATCACGCAGGCGTTGTTCTGGCACACCTTGGGCGACACGCACGCCGGGTTTGAGTACGCGCACCCCGCGGGAGTGGGCGTAGGAGTCGGCGCAGTCACGTAGACGGTGAACGCTATGGACTGCTTTGAGTGGCCCGATGAGTTGACAAAGAGCAAGTAAGCGCCTGCCGCGGTAGAGCAGGGGACGGAAACAACTGCGGTTGATGAAGAAGAGCCGGACGAGCCTATGGTAAGCGCGCCAGGCGAGAAGGCCACCGAGAGGGCGCCTGAAGACGAGAGCGCGAACGAGTCCTGCTTGGAGCCGGTGTTCTGGAGGGTCGCTGTGATTGGCACGCTGCCGCAGCGCTGAACCGTGGCAGTTGTTGTGTTGAGCGAGAGTGCGGACGAGTAGCAGTCTGAGACTGTGAGAAGGCCGCTTGCACGCGACACGGATACCCCGCCGTCGGCGATTATTGTGAATGGATAGTTTCCTTCGGCCCTGTTCTGGGTGGGAACTGTGAAAGTGAACGTCGCCTTCTCCCCTGCCCCAAGGGATATGGCGGTAGTGGAAAGCGTGCCGGTTATGCCGGACGGGGAGATGGTGTAAGTGAGGGGGTCTGCCTGGTTATAGAGCTCGAACTCGAACACCGCGTTCTCTCCCTTGCACACGGAGATGCTGCCCGAGTCCGCGAGCGCAAAAGGCGCCGCGAAAAGCAAAAGGAAAATACCGAATACGAGCGAATACTTCATTTCAACCAAAACCCCCTTAAACAACAATTCCCTTCCCCTAAAAAATTAAAAGGGGGATGGGTGCGACGTATGAACCCGGCCCTGCGAAAAAGCCTCAGGCCGCGGTCTCCTGCTGCTTGCGGATGCCGTAAAACAGCACACCACCTATCGCAAGAAGAACTACTATGGCCGCGCCGTATCCGGTCGTGCCGGCCGCGCTGAAGAACCCTGTGAGGATTCCTGCTGATTCGGCTTTGGTCGCGTCAATCGAAAACGGCGCGCTTGCAGTCCGTCCAATCGGGTCTACTATCGCAATTGACGCGGAGTAGGCGCGCTTCTGGAAATTTTCTGCGCTTAACTCCACTGTGAACTCGCCCATGTACCCCGGCCGGATGGTTGCCGCGCGCGGGTAGTAGCTGGCCGCCCAGCCCTGCGGCAGGTTCACGTTTGCCTCGTAGAGCAGCGAGCGGTTCTCGTTGTTCTTGACAAGGAACGACGCGTTGGCGACGAAGTGCGTGCCGTTGTACACGTAGTTGATTTGCGGCGCGTATATCGTCACGTTCGGCGCGTTGGACGCCTGCTGAGAGAGCGCCGAGCGGTTGGTCGGGTAAAGCGACGACGAGTACTGCGAGCTTGCGTTGGTCGTGCCGATTGTTGCAAAGCACAGCTGCTGCTGCTTGACTATTGCGCCGTCCTTGCGGATGTACAGCGTCACGTAGTTTGCCGAAAGCAGGCCGGTCGGGTCGACCGAGACCGTGATTATCTGGTTGGAGTACCGCGCGAAGTTGTATACCACCTGCGGCATCACCAGCGGGTGCAGGTAGCCGTTGTCGGTGATCTCAAACGCGTAATTTGCGGTCTCGCCGTTGTTGTAGAGGCTTATGGGGTACTGCACGCCCTTTGAAATGAGCGGGCATCCTGAGAAGCCAATCGAGATGTCGGTGTTGGACGCGCCGCTTGACATCGCCACAGTGTCTGTTGCGACGCTGAACGGCGCGGTTGCGCGAAGCACTATCGGGAGCGTGTAGAACTGCGAGTTGGGCACTGTTGCGCAGAACTGCAGGTCGTCGCGCGTCTCGTACGAGGAGAGCCTGAACTGCTGGAGGCTGAAGCTTCCGTCCACGTAATACGGGCCGGAGTCGTACGAAAGCGTCACGGTGCCTGACTCGGCGCCGCGGTTTTCGACCTGGAAGTTGTAGCACACGCGCTGGCCTATTGAGCCTGAGCGCAGCTTGTCAACGATGTTGACGCGCAGGTTTCCTGACGCGCAAATCGGAAGCTGGAGCGACTGCGAGGACGCGGCGTTGCTGTTGTTGAAGCTGACCACCCCAAGCGAGCCGCCGGATACGGTGTCCGCAAAGCCAACTGTGACGCTGATGACTGCCTCGCCGCTTGCGGGAAGCACCACAGAGGCCGGGCCTGAGAGAGTGACCTGCGATGCCGATGAGTACGCCATTGTCACGGTCATCTGGGACGACTGGGTGTTCTTGAGCAGTATCTGGTAGACGCTTGATGCAGAACCGCACGCAGGCGAAGAGATGAGCGAGACCTGGAAGTCGCCTCCAAGCGAGAGCTTGTCAGTTGCAGTGCACGAGCCGCTTGTTGACTTGACCACCACGTCGTAGTCTCCTGCGGGTACGTTTGCGACGGTTGCGCTGATGTCGCCTGAGCTTGCGGTGGTTCCGGTTGTGGAGCCTATTACCGAGCCGGCCTTGTTGCGCACCTCAATGGTATAAGTGCCCCTTGCGCGCGTTCCCGCGCTGTCCGCAAGGTATCCTGTGACCTGGACTCCCGATACTGTTGAGGAGAACCTGGCTGCGCCGCCCATCAGCTTTATGTCGCACGCGCCCTCGAATGAAATCGTGCTGCTGCTTGATGCAGTCGAAGACACCGCCGGGCAGGTTAGGTACTTGGCCTCGACCACTGCCGAGTAAGTGCCGGTGCTGTAAGTGCCCGGAAGCGAGATGGCATAAGTCCCGTCAAGGGTTGAGCCGACGTAGCCCTGCTTGTAGAGGGAGCCGTCCTTGTAGACCTTAACTGTGACGTTGGCTCCTGAAAGCGAGGTCCCGTGGTTGTAGACTGTGCCGGTGACAGTTGCCGGGCTTGCCGAGCCGTGCTGGGTGAAAGTGGATGAGACTGTGACGTCGCACGAGGCTATGCCGACGGTCACGTCCGAAGTCGCCATGGCGCAAGCGTTGAATTTTGCGGAGGCGTTTATCCGGTACGAGCCGGTTGAAAGCGTGTTGGGAACTATCCAGTTGGTCGAGAACTCCCCGCCCGAAGCGCTGACCGGTATGGTCGCCTGGACGTTTCCTGACGCATCCTGGATGCGCACGTATACAGTAGTGCCTATCGGCAGGTTGTTGTTGCGCAAAGTCCCGCGTATTGTCATCACGTCGCCGCTTGCGTACTGGACCTTGTCAGTAGTCACGCTGATTGCGGTGTTGCAGGTGTCGACGTGGAAGTTGAGCGTGGCTCCTGCTGAAGAGCATCCTGCAGAGCAGGCAACGCTGTTGTTGGGAAGCTGGATGTTGCATGCAACGTCAAGCGAGTAAGTCCCCTGCTGGCCGAAGTAGGACTGGTTGATGCGCACCACTCCGCTGTACTCCAGGTTGGGGAGCACGTCGAAGGGGTATGCGCCGATGTAAGTGCGCGTCAGGCCCGGGCCGGTAAGGTGTGCGGTGCAGTCAACGGGCGGGTCCCTTGCGCAACCCTGGTTGCTGGTCGCGCCGATCTGGAGCGTGCCGTGAGCATAGTGGCCGGACACTTGGCAAGCGTCCGAGGAGCCCACTCCGCCCGTGCAGGGCTGGACCAGGGTAAGCTCGGGGTCGCGTATTCCATAGCGCTCGCAGTAGGTCTTCACCGCGCTCCTGCACGACGAGCCTATGTAATAGTAGTCGCTGCAGGCGCGTCCGCAGATTTGCTCGCTTGCGCCGTTGGGGCACTTCTCGCTCAAAGTCTGGGGGCTGGTGCTGCCCGTAGATGGGCTTGAGTCTGAATAGCACCGGCCGTTGTAACATCCGTTGGAGCAGTAGTGAGTAGTGTAGGCAACGTTGCCAGACGAGTCGCAGTAGCCCTCGTAGAGGTAGTCGCCGCTGCACGAGTCGGTGTAGGAAGTGTAGCCGTTCGAAGCGGTGCCGCGTTCGGCATAGTCGTAACCGCCATCGGTGTCGTAGCAGGAATCGTAATTGTAATTCCAGTCGTATACGCACTGGTAACCGTTCCAGTGCTGGTTGGTGCCACACAGGTAGTCATAATAGTAGGAATCATAGCGGCACACGTGATTGCTGCAGTATTCGTTCCCGCCGCAGTCGCCGCTTGAATAGCAGTATCCCGAGCGGAGCACGCAGCGGTTGCCGTTCCAGCGCTCGTAAAAGTCGCAGCGGTTGTAGTCGCTCCTGCATTCGCCGTCGTCGCAGTACTCGTCCGAGTCGCAGTCGCTGTTGTACCTGCATTCGTCGCAGGTGGTGGATGAGGCCGAGCCGAAAGTAAGGAGGTTGGTGTAGGTCGTCTCAAGGCGGTAGTTTACCTGGTTGGACTCGCGCACGCGGATCTTGAACACCGCTTCGGCGCCGTTGCCTGCGAGGCTCTGGTCGGTCACCTGGGTAATCTCGAGGTTTTGCATGCAGAAGCAGGCGGTGTTATAGGGAACTGAACGGGTCTGGGACTGGTTGTAGGAGTTGCAGGTGAGGGTGCTGGTGCAAATGGTGTCTGTTGGGAGGAAATAAGTGCAAGTCTGGCCTGCGGAGTCGCAGGTTGCGCCGGGGTTACAGGACGCGTATGCGGCAGCTGACGGGAACGCAAAGAAAAGCGCGCCCGCAACCAATAGAAGCCCGATTATAGGCAATAGAAAATTGATGAATGCCTTCCTGGAGAATGCCATTTGCCCACTGTCACCTGCGAAATTGACCCCAAACATTATGTTACTACTGTGCAGTAACTAATATTTAAAGCAAATCCCCAAGACACTACTGGACAGTAAGTAATAAGAGACTGATTTTTCGGGGATTCAAGCGAAAATAGTATAATATAGCCCAATCCTGACAAACCGATAAGGAAAATACCATGAACCCCGAAAGGCCGCTTTCAGCTGAAGAACAAAGGATAGCCAAGGCCACAGGAAGGTACTTCGACACCGCCTATGACAACTGGTGGGAGTCCAAAAATCCCATATTTATAGCAAGAAACCAGATACACGAACCGGTACTCCTTGCCGACAAGAGGACATATATCCGCGGACTCGAGATGATATGCGGCCGGAAAATATCCAAAGACGAGCTGCAGGAAGGCGACCCGAAAAAGCACGAAAAACTCAAGGCACAAGTAATAGACATCCTGCAAAGAAAGGACGACGAAACGTTGCAGGGACTGCAGAAAGCCTATGCCAAGAACCCGGAGAAGATGCGGCCAAGCACATATCGAGATTTTGACGAGGAAGAAAGCCCCGAACAAAGGCCGAAAGAAGACATCGCGGAACCCAGAAAATTCTTAGACCGGGCAACTGGAAAAATGAAAGAACTCGACTTCGTCAATAAGACCGACGATTACCGCAAGAAAAAGCTGGCAGAATACATGAACGAAAACAGCACCAACCCCTGGTGGGAATCCACCAACCCGATAACATACGCACGCCACATGATGAGACTATTCACGAACATGATGGACCAGCACCCGATGATAATTTACGGGGATTTCAAGAACCTCAAGAACGGCGTCTCGCTGTTTTTGGGCAGGAAGGTCGCGCCAGCCGAATTCTCAGTCGACCATTCGGGCATAAAGAGGGAGTTCCGAAAACAAATTGAGCGATGGGACGACATAACCTACCGCCGGATGACTGGAGAGAAAAAATAACAGGAAAAAACCCGAATAAGCCACAACTTCGCAGTAAGGCAAAAAATATAGAAAATTCCGGAAAACCGGCTAATTATCGGTAGTTGTGCTTCTTGGGCACGTAGAACGCGTCGCCCTTGGTCGGGTCCGGAAGGACGACCTTCGAGGTAATCGTCTTCTTCATGACTTCCTCAAAGAGCGCGAAGTTCTCCACAACGAGTATTACCTGCTTGCGCGTCATGCCCTTGCACCTGCGCAGGATGTCTATAGATAGCTGCCTGCGCTTTGTGGGCTTGGACATAACCAGGTCAAGCTCCTCCTTCTTCTTTAGCTTGGCGTGGATCTCGCGGAGCACGCCCTTTACCTGCTTTTCTGCTGCAGCAAGCTCTTCCGACGGAAAACTGGTCTCGCGACTTCGGAGTACGCGTTTTTCGCGGAGAACGAACCCCAGATACAGGTCCATATGCTCGGCGGACATCATTTTAGCATTAGCCATATCTATCCTATGGACGCGGAACAATATATTAGTTACTAAAAAGTAGTCACAAACGCCACTTAAAGAAAAAAATCAAAGCAGGCGCGTTTTTACATGGGGTTCAATACTGTGGTCGCGGCGTATTGCGTTCGCCATCAGGTTTGCGAGTTCCTCGGAAGTCTCGTCCCTGCCGTGTACGACAATGCTGACGCTTGGTTTGGCTTTCCGACCAAGCAAACCCCTGAACAAATTTCTTGCCCCGCCCGCGGACGCAGTGATAGTTATTGGCGAATTAATTTTCTTTTTAGGCAAAGAACGCCCCTGGTGATCCACGCACCTGCCATCCCGACCATACGTCTGTTGCTCGTTCACCAAACGAATAACATTAGGTCCCGCTTCCTCAAACTCGTATTGCCGCACCCAATTGTCCCAGGGACGGCCCGGCTTCGATATCTCCTGATAGGCAAAACCACGGACTACCGGCTCGATTGACCTGCGGATTTCAGTTATCATAGTACCAATTCACCCAGAGACAATTGTAACCAGTATGAGACATCAAACACAAAATAAAAACATACCGCCAATTCGAGAACTGTTAACCCCGTATTAACATTTATATACTTTCACGTTTCAGAACAATAAGCCGTTAAAACGGTATTAACAGTTCAAGGGTTTTGAAACATGATTTTCTTGGCAAGGGTGCCTCCAAGGCCGCCGGAGCGGCAGGAGCAAAGGATTATGCTGCGGCAGGCGCCGGCTGCAGGAAAGCAGCACGATAACCTGCAGCACGCACAACAGCCGCAGGCACCGCAGCAGCCCGCAGGGCCGCAGCAGGCAAGGCAACTGCAGCAGCAAATTCCTGCTGGCGAGTTCGAGCACATTTGCAGGCTGTTTGGCGCGCTTTCGGAGCGCGACACCGGCCACACCGTAGTTCGCGTCTACAAAGTAGTCATTGAGAGGGCGCACCCGCAGAACGGCATCGGCTCAAGCGAGCTTGCAGAGATGGAGCGGCTCAACAGGCTGACTGCGCTGCACCACCTCAACAGGCTTGCGGAGCTGGGGATGCTGGAAAAGCGCGGCCCGCGCTATTACCCTCGCGACTTTGACGAAATCTTCGACGAGTTCGAAAAGCAGGCGATGGAGAACATCCGCAGGGCAAGGATTATTGCAAGGCAATTGGAAAGGCAGGACTGAACAGGGGATTGTGATTTTGCATGAGTGATGACAAGAACGCCAAGGAAAACGGAAAGGAAACCGGAAAGGACGCCGAAGGCAAGAACGCAAACCTTGCAGGCGACTCCGACAACGCCGAAACTTGCGGCGCCGGCTGTCCAAAAGGCTGCGTCGCAGTCGAGGACTACAAGCGGCTTGCTGCAGACTTTGACAATTACAGGAGGCACGCAGAGGACGTTGCACAGGACGGCAAGGCACGGGGAAAAATGTACGTGGCTTCCGACCTGCTTGCGCTCCTTGACGATTTCGACTCGGCAATCGAGCATTATGAAAAGAACGAGGAGGTAAAGGCAGGGCTTGTCGGGCTTCGCAAGAGGCTTTTCGACACCCTGAAAGCGCACGGCCTGGAAGAAATCGCCGGGTGCGAGGGAAAGAAATTCGACCCGGAAGTGCAGGAAGCTGTGCGGACGGACGACAAGGCAGAGGAAGGAATAATCGCATGTGAATTGAGGCGAGGATATTCGTTCTGCGGCCAGATTTTGCGCCACCCGATGGTGGTCGTTGGCAGCAGTAAAACAAAAACAGAAGAAAAGAAGTAAAAAAAATCGGCGCGAAAGCCGGAAAATTGCACTAAAAATCAGGTGAAGAAAATATGGCAAAGATAATCGGAATCGATTTGGGAACAAGCAACTCGGCAGCTGCAGTGATGCAGGGCTCAAGGCCGATAATCATACCTAGCGCCGAGGGCGCAACTGTGGCAGGAAAGACCGTGCCGTCGGTAGTTGCATTCACAAAGGACAACCAGGTCCTTGTGGGCGAGCCGGCAAGAAGGCAGGCGGCCACCAACCCGGACGGCACGATTGCAGCTGCAAAGCGCAAGATGGGCACTGCAAGCAAGTACACGATTAATGCAAAGGACTACACGCCGCAGGAAATCTCGGCGTTCATCCTGCAAAAAATCAAAAAGGACGCGGAAGCGTTCCTTGGCGAGCCGGTAACGCAGGCAGTAATCACCGTGCCGGCATACTTCAACGACAACCAGAGGCAGGCGACCAAGGACGCGGGATTGATTGCAGGGCTTGAGGTCATGCGTCTCGTGCCGGAGCCAACCGCAGCAGCAGTTGCCTACGGAGTGGACAAGACCGGCGCTGACCAGAAAATCCTCGTGTTCGACCTTGGAGGCGGCACGCTCGACGTAACTGTGATGGACTTTGGCGGCGGAGTGTTCGAAGTCAAGTCCACAAGCGGGGACACCCAGCTTGGCGGAACCGACATGGACAACGCCATCATCGAGTACATAGCCAAGGAGTTCAAGGCAAAGAACAAGATTGACCTTGCAGCTGACGGCCAGGCGATGGTGAGGCTTCGCGAGGCAGCTGAGAAGGCAAAGATTGAGCTTTCAACTGTTCTTGAGACTGACTTGAACGTGCCGTTCATCACGCAGGACGTTACTGGCAAGCCAGTACACCTTGCAATGAGGCTTTCAAGGGCAACCTTGGAAAGCATCGTCCAGCCCATTGTGGAGCGCTGCAGGCACCCGCTGATGCAGGCAATCGAGGACGCCAAGCTCACCCCTGACAAGATTGACAAAATCATCATGGTAGGCGGGCCCACAAGGATGCCGGTAATCCAGCGGTTCGTGGAAGGGCTTGTTGGAAAGAAAGTCGAGCGCGGAATCGACCCGATGGAGTGCGTAGCGCTTGGCGCTGCTGTGCAGGCGGGAATCCTTGGCGGCGAAGTCAAGGACTTGCTCTTGCTTGACGTGACTCCGCTTTCGCTTGGAATCGAGACCCTTGGCGGAGTGTTCACAAAGATTATCGAGCGCAACACCACCATCCCGACCAAGAAAAGCCAGGTGTTTTCAACTGCTGCTGACAACCAGCCAGCAGTGGACATCTATGTCTTCCAGGGCGAGCGGCCTACTGCGCGCGACAACGTGCTACTTGGCAACTTCCAGCTTTCAGGCATACCGCCTGCTGCTCGTGGAACTCCGCAAATCGAGGTCACTTTCGACATCGACTCCAACGGAATCCTCAGCGTAAGCGCAATGGACAAGGGGACCAAGAAGGAGCAGACAATCCGCATCATGGCGCCCAACAAGCTGTCCAAGGACCAGGTCGAAAAGGCAGTCAAGGAAGCAGAGGCCCACGCAACCGAGGACCGCGCAAGGCTTGACGAAATCACTTTGCGCAACGAAGCGGACACTGCGGTGTGGGCGATTGCAAAGACCCTTGACGAATACAAAGACAAGGTTCCCGCAGAGACCAAGGAAAAAGTCGAGAAGGCGGTTGCCGAGGTCAAGGACGCCCTTGCAAAGAACGACATGGCAATCCTCAAGACCAAGATGGAGGAGCTCCGCAAAGTTGAGCAGGAAATCGGCCAGGCCATTTACAAGGACGCCGGAGCGCAAGGCCAGCCCGGACAGGGACCGCAGGGAGCGGGTCCTGACATGGGTGCAGGGCCAAACCAAGGCCCAACCGGCCCCGGCGGCAACGCAGGCCCTGACGACGCTGTTGACGCGGAGTTCACCAAGAAAGGATGAGTACTATTAGGGTAAAGGGGAAAGGAAGACCAAATACCACCGCCCCCTTTTCTTTCCCCGGCCACCCTAATCCCCTTTTATTTTTCCTTTTCATTGAATTGTAATCAGTTCGTTTCATTTTTTCAAATTTAATTTTTCAAGGCTATCAAAAAATGGCATCCAAACGCGATTATTACGAAGTGCTCGGGGTTTCCAAGAGCGCAAGCGTTGAGGAAATCAAGTCCGCCTACCGCAAGCTCGCGCTCCAGTACCACCCCGACCGCAACAAGGGCGCGGAAGCCGAGGCCAAGTTCAAGGAAATCAGCGAAGCCTACGCAGTTCTTTCGGATGCAAGCAAACGCAAGATGTACGACCAGTACGGGCCTGACGGCTTCTCGCACCAGTTCTCGCAGGAAGACATATTCCGCGGAGCGGACTTCGAGAGCATCTTCCGCAACACCGGCTTTTACGACTCCGACGACCTGGGCACGTTCGGCGACATCTTCTCGTCGTTTTTCGGCCAGCAGTTCGCAGGCCAGGCGATGCAGCAGCGCGGCAGGAGCCTGCAGTACGAGGTTGAAATCACGCTCAAGGAAGCGTTCACGGGCACAACGCGCGACCTACGCCTGAACCACTCGGTGAAATGCGGCCACTGCAAGGGAACGCGCGCCGAGCCCGGCTCGTCAGTAAAGAAGTGCCTTGCCTGCAACGGAAGCGGACAGGCACGGCAGGTACGCAGGGCAGGATACACCCAGTTCGTGACAATTGGCACTTGCCGCACCTGTTCGGGCACCGGAAAAACTTACGACAAGGAGTGCTCGCAGTGCCACGGAAAAGGCACGGCCCACAAGCAGGAGACGATTACATTCAAGATTCCTGCCGGAGTCTATGACGGAATGACTTTGAAGCTCCGCGAACAGGGCGAGGCGTCCTCGGACGGCTCCTCGATGGGCGACCTTTACATCATGGTTTCGGTCAAAGCAGACAGCACGTTCAAAGTTGACGAGCTTGACCTGCACATTGACAAGAAAATCTCATTCTCGCAGGCCGCGCTTGGCGCCAGCGTCTCCGTCCCTACAATCGACGGCGGCGAGGCCGAGCTGAAGGTTCCCGCAGGCACGCAAACTCACACGAAGTTCAGGCTGCGCGGACAGGGAATGCCCTCGCTTGACGGCGACGGACGGGGCGACCAGATTGTGCGCGTGATTGTGGAGACGCCAACCCACCTTTCGGCCCAGCAGCGCGAGTACCTTGAGGCCCTTGACACCGGCGCAGTAGTCGAAAGGAAGGGCAAGAAAAAGAAGAAGGGCTTTTTCGGCTCGATTCTTGGATGACGTTGCAGCATTGGCAGGTCAATGCGTCCGTCTTTTTCCCTCGCAAACCCCGTAAATAGCTTATAAAATATTGGCGCATTAGCTTTTGCGAGAGGTAAAACCCCTTTAGGGACCCGTCCGGAAAGCCGAAACAACGAGAATGCTTCCCGGATGTCGTATTTAAAAGGATTTTTTCTCTACAATGCTTTGCCGCAATAGGCCAATAACGTTTGCAAGAGGAAAAAAGGAGGGACCTGGAATGGAAGACATCGTAAAGTCCGCTATTACTTCCGGCGTAACGCAGAGGAAGGAAAAGACCAACGAGGAATTCGAAGAAATCAAGATTAGCGTGTTCGGAGTGGGAGGCGGCGGAAACAACACGGTAAACCGCATCTCCAAGCTCGGAGTGCAGGGCGCGCACCTCTATGCGGCCAACTCGGACAGGCAGCACCTGAACATACTTTCGGAAAACATCAACAAGCTCCTCATCGGAAAGAGCGTGACCCGCGGACTCGGATGCGGTGGATACCCCGAAGTGGGAGCAAAGTGCGCAGAGACCGACCGCGAGCAGCTCTCAAAGATGCTTGAGGGAACACACCTCGTGTTCCTGACTGCAGGAATGGGAGGAGGAACCGGTACCGGAGCGGCACCAGTCATTGCCCAGATTGCAAAGGAGCAGGGAGCGATTGTGGTCGCAATGGTCACCTACCCGTTTGCGCTTGAGCGCGCACGCCTGCAGAAGGCCGACGAGGGCATCCAGAAGATGCGCCAGTGCTGCGACTCAGTCATCATCCTGGACAACAACAGGCTCGTGCAGCTTGTGCCAAACTTGCCGATGAACCAGGCATTCCTGGTTGCTGACGAAATCCTTGCAAAGGCAATCGGAGGCCTTGTCTTCACACTGACACAGCCTTCGATGGTCAACATCGACTTTGCGGACGTCCGCGCAATCATGGGCAACGGCGACCTCGGAATGATTGCAGTGGGCTCGGGCAAGGGCAACAACAAAGTCGACGACGCCTGCCGCGGAGTCATGGAGAACAGGCTCCTTGACGTGGACTTCGCTGGAGCGAAGGGCGCAATCATCCACGTTGCAGGAGGCGCCGACCTGACTTTGGGAGACACCATCCGCGCAGGAGAGATGATTACCGAGCAGATGGACCCGTCCGCATCAGTCAAGTGGGGCGCGCGCGTGATGGCAAACTTCGACGGCAAGATGGAAATCACTGCCATCGTCACCGGAGTCAAATCGCCGCAGATCCTTGGCCGCGCATACGAAGGCGCACAGAAGAAGGCCAAGCCCAAGGACGACTTCGAAGGAATCGAGATAGTGGGATAAGTTCCCATTTCCCTTTCTTTTTCTTATTTTTTCTTTTAACATTCTTTTTCTGCATTTATTTTCCTGCCAGCTTCCGCACTTGTGCGGCTTTGCTTCCAAAAGCCCATTAAACACCGGCAGCGATTATTGTCTTGATGAAAAAGACAGCCGCAACTGCAAAGCTCATCTTTGCATCCGGCGAAAAGGACGCTGACATCTACTACGCTACAGGCATGTCCACCACTGACCCGTTCCTTTACCTACAGCAGGGCCAAAAGAAAGTGATGTTTGCAAGCGCGCTTGAGTGCTCGCGGGCAAAAAAGATTGCAAAGTGCGGGGTGGAAGCCCTTCCTGCGCCAAAGACGGACGCGGAGAGGAAGATGGGCGCAATCATAATGGCGCTTTTGAAAAAGAAAGTCAAAAGCGCGTCGGTTCCCTACGACTTCCCAGCCGGGCTTTCCCAGAAGCTTGCCGAGTACGGAATCAAGGCAACCGCAGTGCAGTGGCCGCAGTTCTTCAGGGAGCGCGAGGTCAAAACCGAGCGCGAAATCCGCATGATTGCCCACTCGCAGGAGGTCGCCCAGCAGGCAATAGAGGAGGCGATTGAGGTAATCAACGCCTCGCGGCCGGACAAGTCCGGAAGGCTCTTGTTTGACAACAAGCCGCTTACAAGCGAGTTTTTGCACCAGCGCATCGCCGGGTTCCTGTCAATACGCGGCTTTGAGGCAGGCGAGACCATCGTGTGCTCGGGCGAGGACTCTTCGATGCCGCACGCGCGGGGTGCAGGCCAGCTTTGGCAGGACAGGCAGATAATCATAGACGTATTTCCCAAGTGCCTTGAAACGCGATATTACGGCGACGTCACGCGCACGGTGTTCAAGGGAGAGCCTTCAAGCAAGTTCGTGCGAATGTACGACGCAGTGAAGGAAGTCCAGCAAGGTTGCCTGGACAGGCTGCGCGACGGAGCTGTTGGCAGCGAGCTTTACGGTTATGCATCAGACGAGTTCGTGCGCAGGGGCTATCCCAGGAAAACGACCAAAGCGGGATTGTTCGGATTCACCCACAGCCTTGGCCACGGCCTGGGATTGGACGTCCACGAGGAGCCGCGGCTTTCGCCAGTAGGCGGCAGGCTGGAAACGGGAAACGTCGTCACAGTGGAGCCGGGGCTTTACTACCCAAAAATAGGCGGGGTCCGCATCGAGGACACCGTGGTGGTCGCAAGGGACGGCCACAGGAACCTGACGCGGCTAAGCAAGGAATTGCTGATTCTTTAGATCGTCCAACAATTCAACCTAGCAAAGGACCAGGTAGTCCAGCAGGTTGTTGATTAGACCTTTCGAAGGCGACTCCTCGAGCGGGAACGCCACGTAGACTGCGGACACGCGCGGGTTGCGCACCTCGACGATTCCGGGGACGCTTGACGAGCCGATTGTGAGCTTGGTCACCTGGGAGGAACCCGACGGGTTGAAGGTGACCTTGGCGTAGGGGACCGAGGAGTTGAAAGTCATCTCGTCCACCAAGTCGGCAACCATCAGGTTGTCCTTTGCCACGCGCACCATGGACAAGTTGGAAGTCTCGTTCACGGTCTCAAGGTATTTGACCCCAAGGAACGCCGCAAGGGGCCCGAAGCCACCCATCTCGTTGGTGGTGTTGAGGTCCTGCATGAAGGCTTCATAGTACCCCGGCTCGGACGAGTTGAGAGCAAGCGCCTGGTCGATGTCAATCTGCTGGTAATAGTACTCGATTCCAACGTCGCCAATCCACACGATTGTGCCGCCGGAGGCTACGTACTTCTTCACAGCGGTTGCCTGTGCGGGAGTTATGCGGCGCGAGCGCTCGAAGAACACCACGTCGTAGCCCCGGATGCTTTCAAAGGCGAAGTCCTCGATGCGCAGCATCACGGGAACGGTGTATGGCTTGGCCTGGTTCTGCCGCTCCAGCTGTATCCGGTTGGACAGCTTGTCCGGGTCTCCTATGCCCTCGTCGCCGTACACTATGGCCATGCGGGATGCCGGGCCGTTGAGGTAAGTGCAATAGACTTCGCACCAGTTGGTGGGCAGGTTTATTGGCCCGATCTTGAGCACCTGGCTGCAGTGTATCCAGCGGAACTTGGTGAGAAGCACGAGCAGGATCAGCAGAAGGCCTATGAGCACGAGGATGCGCGGCACGTCGGTTCGTATCGTCTGCACTAGCGACGGGCCTTCCTGGGTGCGCTGGTATTCTCCGGGCATATTGAATAGAGTGATTTGTGCGAATATTTAAAACAGCCGAAAGACAAAACGATTCCATGGCAGAAGACAGGGTTTCAGCCCCGCAGTCAAGCGCAGGGCTGGTAAGGTACTACGACGTCACGTCAAGCAAGGTGCGCATAACGCCCCAGATGGTCGTCGGATTCTCGGTACTGGTCATAGTGCTTGAGATTATTGTCGGCAGACTGATGAAGTAATTGCCCGCAATTCGGGCAAAAGCAGCACTGATTGTTTAGCGCAAGCGTTCTGAACCGGGCAGGCAAACCTACGACCCGCAGGAAACTATTCCAATACCTTGTGGCATACCTTGCGGGCCTTGTCGCGGCTTTTTCGGTCGGTGGCCACCAGGATGGTCTCGTGCGTGTTGGCGCTGGAGAGGGCGCGCGCAAGCGAGGAGTACTCGACCAGGTTGCGCGTCTTGCCACGGTACTCTATCTTGAAGTTTATCTGTGTAGAGGACGCCTCTGGTGTTGCGATTATGAAGTTCTGCTCGCCTATGGCGTCGCACAGCTGTGCCTCAAGCTCCGGGAGCAGCTTCTTGGCGTCCTTGAGGCGTTCGGTCTCGTAGGAGCGCTTGAACAGCTTCCGCTCGGACACGCGCCTTGCAAGGAAGTCGCCCTTCTTTACAAGCGAAAACAGGATGTGGTCATCGCAGCCTGTGAGGAGCTCCGAAACGGGGAGGTTGCCGTTTTCAACAGACGTCGCAAGCGACTTGCGGAGCATCTCCTGCGCAATTCTCACCGAGTGGTGCGTGTAGATTGAGGTGCGCATCAGGTGGCGCGACACCAGGAGGCTTTCGGCAACCGCGCTCACGTCCTTGTGGGGGATTACCAGGCCATCGTCGGAAATCTTCATAACGCGGATGAGCCGCTGTGCGTCGATGCCTGAAAAATACACGCCGCAGAAGTAGGAGTCTCGGAGCAGGTAGTCCATGCGGTCGGTGCCAAGGTCGCCCCATATCACCGCGCCAAGGCGGTTCTTTTCCGAAAGGATGTCGCAGAGCTTGCGCACCGAATACCCGTTCTTTTCAATTGCTTGCGCAAGCACGCCCTTGACCAGCTCGATGCCCAGGTCCTCGTGGGTCTTTCCGGTGTACTTTTTGACAATCGGCTCGGAAAGGTGAGAGAACGCCGAGTGTCCGACGTCGTGGAGCAGTCCTGCAAGCATCACGTGGCGCGAGTCGTCGGAGTCGCCCATTATGCGCTGGCAGATTTCCTGCGTGAGGAAGTACGTCCCAAGGGAGTGCTCGTAGCGCGAGTGGTGCGCGGACGGGAACGTGAGGTAGGTAGTGCCTAACTGGCGCACGAAGCGCAGCCGCTGCATCTGCGGCGAGTCGAGCACGGAAAGCATGCCGCTCTCGATGCTGATGTCGCCGTGTATCGCGTCGCGTATTACTAGTCCGTCCGCAATAGTCCCTGCTTTTGCCATACTTTCTTCCACCAGCCCGACGAATCGGACTTGAGAGCTGAATCGTACAATTTCTTTCCTGATTCCGTGAGCATCAAATTGTGTTTTGCAAGAGTCCAGTCACGGGCCTTCACAAACCCCGACTGGGAATACTCAATTGCAGTAAGCACAAGCTCCAGCAAGTCGGCATCGTTTGCCGCCTTGGACTCGGGAGTCTTCTTGCCTTCGACTTCGGCGATGATTTCGGAGTACCACTTTCCGCCAAACATCCCGCTTGCCTCGCTTTCCTTCACAGCCTTGCATTCCGCTGCCTTCTTGTCGTGATAGGACGCCATTATCTTGTCAAGCTCGCCGATGCGCGCCTCCGGAAGGTCGTGGAAAACCGCAAGCACAGCAGCGCGCTCGGCGTTTGAGCACTCCATCTTTGCAATGGCGTATGCAATTATTGCTGCGCGGTGCGAGTGGTCAGCTGTGCTTTCGGCATTCTTGATTCCGGCAAGCCTCCAGCCCGAGCGGGGGAGGTTCTTGAGCGCGCCTGCTTCGTAGAAAAAGTCGATTGCATCCGCGCTGTTGGACTTCTTGGAGCCTGATTTCATAAAGACCAGTAATCTTTTGGTGAATATAACCGAGACGCTATTGCGGCCAAACTAATCAAGGAGCATGAATATGCCGCGCTTCTTTTCCAGCGCGTCCCCGCGCTCCTTGAGGACGTGAAGGCAGCAGGCAACCTTTATGGGGTCTTCCTTGAGCGCCTCAGCAGCCTTTGAAGGGACGATTTCGGTGCCGCGCGTGATGCGGCTTGCGATTTTTTCCGCAAGGGGCTCGAACTGCTCGCGGCTTATTACGTAGAACTTGTTGTCAAAGCCCTTCGCACCATAAACGTCTCCGTGCGAGAGGAACGATTCAAGTTCCTTAGAGGCGACTTTTGCAGCTGCCTCGTCAAGTATTGCGTAGCCTGAGCCGCCAAGGATTGCGTCAATTGACTTGTTTGCAACGGGCGCGCTCCTTGCAAGCTCTGCTGCGCTCACAAACTGTGGAACCGCACCGGAATAGGAGTTCTGTTTTCTGGAAGGCATTGATTGCATTGATGAAGCCGGAGCAAAAGCAGGTTCCGCAGTTGATGCTGCTGGCGCATCCATCGCCTTCCTGAGCAGGAGCGTCGTCGCCTTCTCCTTGACTGTTGCTGAAAGCTTGGCCTTGTTGACAAGTACCACGATGCCGGGCTCGAGCTCGAAGAACTCGAACTCGTCGTTCTCTGCAACCTGCGAGCTTGCCTTGATTGCGGGCGGAATCACTACTGCCAGTGAGTCGCCGTGCTTGAATACCCTCATCTAAACCCTCTCTTTGCCCTTAAGTGAATTGGGCCTGAAAGGCAATAAAACGGTTGAGTTGGGGCGTTGCCGGTGGGGAAAAACAAATAGTTTAGCAACTGGTTAGGCCAAATTGCAGCCCTGCAATAAAACGCAAAAAACCCACTAGCCTGTGCTATGGTAAGGCCGGCGGGGTTCGTTGTAGTCGTTTTCATTGCCATAATCACAGCCAGCTTCTGCCAGGGGCTGGCCACCACCCAGACACCTAGCCTGCAAAAATACTCTTACGTTTTCGATGCGCCTCAAAAGAGCGCGATGGGCACGGTCAAGGACTTCATGCCCACCTGCCAGGCCATTGAGAAAAACGAAATAACGCTCGCAAGCACGGGCGCGTCCGAATACACCCAAAGCGAGGAGACCGCGAGGCAGGCGCTGGAGCGCAGCCAGGGGCTTTCGGGGATTGTAGAGCAGGCAATCGCATCAATCAAGGCTTTCGTGCAGATGATTTACTCCACCAACACGATCATCCCATCGGACTCGCTTTCGAACGCGCTCAACTCGTTTGCCAGGCCATGCAACTCGGAATCGTTTGATTCCATCAAACTAGTGCTGCTCTCGAACTCGCAGGCTTGGGAAAAGCTCTCGGCAAAGGCAGAATCATTCAGGCAAGCATATGGCGACTCGGGCCCTGCGGGCAAGTGCGAGATGGTGCGCGCAAAGCTTTCGCAGGTTGCAACGGACTTCGACGCGGACGCCGCCGGTTCGGACTCGCTTGCCCAGCGCGCGCTCAAACTGCGCTCAATCGCCCAGCGCGAGGCAACTGACGGGACGCTGTTCTCGCCGCGCGACGCAAAAACCGCAATAATGGAGGGCGTTTCGCGCGACTCCGTTCTTTCGGAAATATATTCGTTTGATGCCGAAATAACCGACGCGCTGATTTCGCTTGACGCTGCGTATGCCAGGCAAAAAAGGGACGCGGAATCCAGCCAGGCGCTTGCCGAAAGCATCCTGAAAAGATACCAAGCTGACGGGCTTGCGGAACTGGACGGCCTCGGGCTGTTTTCCAAACTGCCTGAGCGCTTTCTTGGCACCACTGCCCAGGTTGGCGGGTACCGCGAGACCGAACGGCTCGCACAGGAAGCAATCATCTCCGCAAAAAACAACATGAGCCTTGCGGAATTCTCAACAAAGGCGATGATGTATGGCTACGAGTCCGAAAGCATAGCAAGATACAGTGACGCGCAAAATGCGTTCGAAAAGGCTGTTGAAATCCTCGAAAGCAAGACAGACGAAGCAACTGCACTGGAAAGCGGGCTTGATGGCGAGATTGCGCAACGCATTGCAAAAATCCGGGAACAAATCGAAAAGCTCAGGGAGACCGACGCGCTTGCAGCTCAGAAACTGGAGGAGTTCCTATCATCGCTTGAAAACAAGTATGCGGGTTCGGACAACAGCCTTGCGCAGAGGCTCCGTTCTTGCGCGGATTTGCTTTCCGGAATTGAAAAAATCGAGGCAACGCTTGCAGAAGGCAACGACAACGCGCTTTTCAGCCTGGTCTACGCGATGCACGCTGGACTTTCGGACATTCTTGGCCGCGCCGCACGCGACGGGATATCAACACAGTACGAGACCCAGGTGGCAGGCACGATCAAGCAGTCGCTTGACCTTGCAAAGGCAGGAAAGGCCACGCTTTCAACTGACGAGCTTGTGGCATTCCAGCAGCAGGTTACGCTGATGGATGCGAAAATAGTCGAGCGGGCGGCCACAAAGTACGCACCAATATTGAACGCCCAGTATGCAGAATCGCGCTCGCTTGAGGCGCTGCTTTCCGTATCCGACCTGACAAGGCTTGACGCGTATGGTGCGTATTTTCCATCAGGCAGGCTTGATGCCAGGAGCGGGCTTGGAAAACTCTCGGAAATGAACGAGTTCCTTTCGCGCATAATCATCTCATCAAGGTCGGGCCTTGGAGCGAAGATACAGGACGCAATGCAACAGAGCCTTTACGAACTGCCGCAAAAAAGCGCGCCAGTGGAACTTGGAAAGCTAGCCGCGGTAAGGCGGGGCTTTTCTTGCAGGAACCTGCTTGGAATCGGTTATGACGGCACAATTCAACTCAGGCTTTTCAGCATCCCAAGCGGCGCGACTCTTCTGGACAGCACGGGAAAGTTTTTCGAAGTCAACGGGATTGTGTATGCGCGGCTGCAGGGGGTGCCTGCATATGGCGAATACGCGCTTGAAGTGGAATACTCGCTAATGGCTGCAAGAAAGACGGGCGAGTCAACAGCCACGACGTATTCCGGCTACGGCGGCGCGGCAATAACCAAGACGATAACTTTCGAGTCCGAAGCGGAGTGCGACGTGCTTGTGGAAGTTGACGTGCCAGCTGGCGCAACCGCATACTCGCAGGCAGGGTATGCCAAGCAATACCAGTCCGCAACAACAGCTGCGTTCCGGGTGCCTGCAAAGGTGGGCAGCAACGAGCTGGTTGTAGTAATCGAGTCCGGTCCGCAATCGCCATTCCTGCTTGTTGAGAAAAAAACCCAAATATACCCCCAGCGGACGCAGATTGAACTGTCATACACGAACGTCTTTGAGGAACTTCAGAGCCCGAAGATTACCTACGCCCAGGTCGAATGCGCGTCAGCCCGCGTGTTCACTGCAGAGTCCGCTGACTTTACGTACTTGCGTGCAGGAAACGACATCCAGCTGTCGTATTCTGGAAAGTGGGCAAAAGGCCAGGAGAAAAAGGCGGTACTGACCGTGGAATGCGACAACTCCACGCAGACCGCGGTTACCCAGGCAGGAATATTGCTTACAGGTTATGACGCAACGCTGCTGAACGTGCTTGTGCAGGCGGGACTAATCAGCCCAGCAACAAGCACTGTGGCAAGCCCGGTTGCGCAGGCGCTCGATGACATCAAAAAGATAATCTCAAGCGCGTCCGCACTGCCGGAATACTCGTCGGTAATCAAGATTGCAGGCGAGGCGCAGGCAATCCTGCAGAACGCGACGCTGACAACGGACGCAGCTGCCCAAAAGAAGGCAGCGGACAAGGCAGCTGCCAAGCTTTCAGAACTGGAAGAAATCGCAAACTACCGCTACTCTGCGCTGTACAAGCTGTGCAGCGAGCCATCGTGCAAGCGCGGGCTTGAGGAAGCCAGGGCGCTCATATCCGCAAAGGACTGGCCTGCTGCATTCGAAAAGCTCGCGCAATACCAGAAGGAAATCGAGCGGAACGCCGCGGCGCTTGCACAGGAATACTATGGAAAGCTTGCGGACTACTCGGGATATATGACGACCATTGTTCCCGCGGCCAACTCGGCATTGTCGCGCTTTGACAACGCAACCGCACTCTCCACCAACCAATCGTCTGCCACTTACTCGCGGCTCAAGGGAGAGGGATACGACCACGCAGCAGCGCTGAAGGTGCGCGAACAGCTCCGCAAGGCCATTGACAAGATAAAGGAAAACTATCCGGTTGCGTCCAAGGCGTTCAACACTTCCGCCAAGGCCGACCTTTCATCCCAATACTCCAACGTGGAAAGCCTTTCGCAGCAGCTGAACGGCTATACCGACAAGCTTGCGGCTGTGACGCAGACCCAGCTTGACATTGCCAGGCAGTCTGCAACCGGTGCAAGCACGCAAGCGTCGCTTTTCGCAGCTGACTCGGACGCCTCCGACGGCAACTACCTTTCCGCATACCTTCTTGCAAAGCAGCTACAGCAGGAAAGCGCAAGCCCGGTCCTTGTAAAGGCTGGAGGCGCGTTCTCGCTTTCCGAATACCTGCCCTACCTTGCCGCAATAGTGATAATCGGCGGCGTGGCATTCGCCTACCTTCGCAAGGAGGACAAGGAAACCTACGAGACGCTTGACAAGCCTCCGGACGACTATGCCAACTGAGGATGCCAACCAATAAATAGTAAAATTACTAAAAATAGTAATGGTGGTATCATGAACGTCGGCATCACGAAAATGACAAGGAACGGGCAGCTCACGCTTCCTCTAAGCATCAGACAGGATGCAGGGATTGACGCGGGCGCGCAACTGGTCGTTGTCCAGGACGACTCAGGCATCCGGATATTGACGCCAAACAACCTCGAGGAGGTCTTCAAGACCGGCTCAAGGATAGCGAAAAAGGAGAACATCACCCGAAAGGAGCTTGAAAAGAGGATGAAGGAAGCAAGGAAAATCACATACCAAGAATACAAGACAAGGTGACGGCAAGAGTTGAGGATGCTAGTGGACACGAACATAGTCATATCCGCGCTCTTCTTCGAAGGCAATGAGCGAAGGCTGATTGAGCTACTGTCAAAAGACGGCGACCTTGTCCTTTCCGAGGCGGTTTTACAGGAGATGCATTATGTCGCCTCCGGCTGGCCAGATGGCGAAGAAGCAGCCGCAAGATTCAAGACATCCGTTTTGGGAAACCAAATGGTCCAAAAAGCAAGTGCCCAACCGAAAATGCGCGTTGCGGAATCCCTTGTGAGGGATAAAAATGACGCCCCAATCCTCGCTGCATTCCTTGCATCCGGAGCGGACTACCTGGTGACCGGCGACAAGGATCTGCTCTCGATTGGGAGAAAGGACATCATCAACACCCGGACCGCCCTTGAAATCCTCGGCAAGCCTGCCAAATAAATACCCTGAAACCCAACTCTTTCCTATGTCAGACTTCGACCTTTCCCGACTGATGGGGATGCTTTCGGGCCGCAAGAAGCCGGTCGTGCACGAGCTCAAGTGGAAGATTCCCGAGAGCCGGACGTCCGCGCCGCTTGAGGACGCCGAGACTGCGGTCGCCCAATTGCGCAAGTTCTGCATTTTCAAGTCGGGCGGCGAGTTCTACGACACCATTTACACCAAGGAGTACGGCGACGGCGTGTTCGCGTACTTCATAGTGCGCACGGACAAGCGCACCGAAAAGGAGACGCTGGTTTTCGACGGCTACATGGTGCAGGAGGAGGACGAAAAGCTCGGCTTCGACCTGGAGACCGGCTTTGCGATGATGAAAAACCTCGCCGCTATGGGATACAAGCAGGAGTTCAGCCGCGAGGTCACCGAATGGCACTTCTCATACCACGCGCTTGAAGTCAGCGTGTACGACATCACTGACTTTGGCGCTTTCGTGCAGGTCTCGCTTCCGGCCACAAAAATTGAGGGCACGCGCAAGCTTGCAGAGAAGTCCCTTGACGCGTTCTTTGACAAGCTGAAGGTGCAGAAGCGCGACATCATCCCAACAGACGTCATCACGCTCCAAGTCATGCTAAGCAGGCAGGCTGCAGAGGAACAGAAGCAGGCAGTCCCAAAAATCGGGATGAAGGCCCCGCTGAAGAAGTCCTCGCCTGACGCGAAGTCCTTGTTTTAGTAACTACTGCGTGCGCAGGCTAAGGAAAGACAAATAAAAGAAAATTAAAAGAAAAAGGCCAGTGGAAAGAATCCGCTGGAAAAAGAAGTCCAAGACTCAGAAGATTACTCTTCTTCGTCTTCCATGTCGTCCGAGTCGTCGTCTTCCCACTCCTCGTCGTCATCGTCTTCCCATTCTTCTTCCTTGAAGTCCTCGTCTTCCTTTTCCTTCTTTCTCTTTACCAATAGGATTGCTGGTGCGTACATTCGGATAACCTCTGCATTGATTGCACAGTGAGCTTGTGTTCCAAGTCACTTAAGTGGGATGTTTTCTTTCCGGGATTTTCCCCCGAAAGCATATTGTATAGCAACAACTTCTTTATAAACGTTTTTTCAGAAGGGCGGCGCCCTTTTCAAATCCGGCCAAGGTAGCCGAACTCCTTTGACACCAACAGCTCCGCCCAGTTGATGAAGTCCGACTTTTTGGACTCGGCTCTTGCAAGGATTTCCTTTGCCGAGAGGTTCTTTGAATTGTCAATCTGGACTATTTTTCCTTTGGGATAATTGAACTCGGTTATTGTCTGGCAGTAGTCGAGCAGCTCGCACAGGAGATTGTCGTCAGTCTTGTGCTTTGGGTACTTGCGCTCGTGGTAGCGCTTCACCAGCACGCTGGGATGAGCTCGCAGCACGATTACAACGTCGCAGGGAAGGCCGAACTCGCACGCAAGGTGGCCCTCCACGACATAGCCGCCGCGAAGTGATTCGAGGTGCTTGCGCAACTCGACACCGGTCCTTTTGATGTCAACGGTCTTTTCAGCCTCGCCGGGCAATACTACGAAGTAGCCGTTTGAGGTTGCAAAGTCGTTGACGCTGATGACCGGGACGCCTAGTTCCCCGGCAAGCTCAGCCGCAAGAGTGGTCTTTCCCACGCAGGGAGTGCCGGTGATGACAATCTTTGAAAGGTTAGATGCCATAGTAAAAGCTCGTTAAACCGCCATTTTCGATGGGGTACAAAATAATCCACCGCCCGTTGGTTTATATTGATTGGTAAGTTAATCGAATCCGATATCAAACAAAGAGGGGAATTCATTGGATGCGAAAGACACTGCAGTATGGTCGGTCTCAATCCTATTAGTAATAATCGTGACGATTGCCATTGCCATAGTAATAATTCCAAGTGAAAGTCCGAGCGAAAACAATATGCCTAGGTTAATCTACGAACATAAATTGGCAGAAACTAATCCAGGAGACTTTGGCTCAGGAAACCTGGTTATTCTTGAAAAGACAGGTAACATAATCGGCCCGTCCTTTCCTTGTTGCGCAAACAGAAATAATGCCGAAATCTGCGTGGAAGGCCCCATATCGACTAATGTTACTTGCCAGAATGACCAAGGCAATTCGACATTAATCTGCAAGTACCCGTTCCTCAACGTTAGTACAGGAAAATGCCTGGAATAAAAAAACAAAGGGCAGCATTCCAACATGATTGCTATAGGCGATTACGTATTTTGCACAACCAAGCGCCGAGGCTAATCACTTGAGCCTGATGCTGTCCAGGTTCATCGGAGCGCGGGTCTCGATGTGCATCATGCGGTTGACCGTGCGTGCCAGGTCGTCGCACTTGTTTTCATCGCCGTGGCCCATGAAGATGCGGCCGGGTTTCGGGCGAAGGCTGCGGACATAAGAGAGCAATTGCGACCGATCGGAGTGTCCTGAGAAGCCATCCACGGTGTGTACCGAGAGGTTGAGCTTGGTGATGTCGACTTTGTTTGCCGAGTTGAGAACCGGCACGTCGCGCTCGCCATTCTGGAG